>MDTC01146593.1_pt1 | contig 18930 bp, 21 predicted proteins | sample 811181 | NCBI WGS metagenome assembly MDTC01 (sample SAMN05326644, study PRJNA326480) | marine metagenome | isolation source: seawater | place: Pacific Ocean: North | collected 2011
AGTTGTTGATAGTGCGGTAGTAAAACCAGCTAAGTCTGATATTCTAGACATTCTATTGCCTTTCTAGTTATTTATCTGCTGCTATATTTATTGCTTATCGTAGTTGGTGTAAATTTTAACCTCATTAAAAGATGAGTTAAACTTCTCATTTATTTGCTTTTTGATGGATGATCTAACATCATTTGTTTTATAAACACTTCTCGCTAATTCAACAAATACTTCACCAAAGTCTTGATTTTTTTCTAAAACTCTCAAGTCATCTTCAATTTTCCAAAGCAATCGATTAACATCTAAAAGTTGATTGAGATACACTACATCATAAACTTCATCTTGTTTTGCAATTTCAGTGAGAATCTCTAACTCCTTCATAACATATGAGTTATCGGTATGTTGTGACTTTATTTGAAGAATCGTAATCTTATCAAGAAGTTCTCCAATAGAAGTTGGAATTGTTATTTTCATTTAAAAGTATTTGATATTTTTTACGGATTCTACTTTCATATTAAAAGAAATTCTTAATACAATTCTAGGATTATCTTCAGTAAATTCTTGAGGTATTTTAGCAGTGTGAAAAAGATTTGCAGGATAGATGATTGCTTGATTGGGTTTGTATTCTATCTGTTTAATTAATTTTACACATAAATCTTGTTTGTTATCAAAAAAATCTTTAAATTCATTTTTTGTTATTTCTTCTTTACCATAATAATTTAACAACTCTTTTCTAACGTCTTTTGTATATTCTCTCCATTCATCATATATTTCACCACTACAATATTTTTGATTTTTAAATGTATAAAAATTTGTTGATATCGGAATGTCATTTAAGTTAATTAAACATATATGTTGTAGTGTGTTTTCATATTGAAGATCATCTATGTGTGGATAATATCCTGAATTAGCTAACGACCATATTGGTTTAGATTCATCAAAGAAAAAATTACATCCTATTGTATAAGATTCTATACAATCAGTTATTCTATTATCTGTGCAAAATTTTTCCATCAAAGATCTACCAACCCAATTAGGGAAAAAACTTTCGTACCCTGGTTTAGCGAGTTCTTGATATGGAATGCATTTCCATTTATCTCTGCCTGCAAAAAATTTTTTTGCAGATTTAAAATTTTCAAAAAAATTATCAATCAATATGATATTATCATCTATCTTTGTATAACTTTCACATTTAGGTTCACAAGATTTTCTGTAGATATCGTTTAATAAATCCATTAACTGTAAGATATTGATTTAATTTCTTCTGATTTATTTGTAGATTCTATTGTTTTTTCACCTTCAATATTTTTAATAATTTCTTGATATGCTCTTTCTATCTCATCTTGAGTAAATTTTATTCTGTCCTCATTTAATCTTGCAACTAAGTGTGAATTAAAAGCAGAAATTCTCATACTATCTGGATAAAAAGTAACGTCTCTCTCAATAATATGAAAATTTTCATATGTAACATTAACTTTATGAGTACCAGCGATCATTACTGAAGCAGGTTTTTTAAAGGCACTTCTCATATGCTGTCCACAAGAATCGCATCCAATAAAATAATCTGCTGCCTCTATAATCGCCATCCATTCTCTCATGTTAGGATCTGGACTGGGTTTATGAGTTTTTGAATTATGAAACTCTTTTGCTCCCATAAAAATTAAATTATATTTTTCAGAAAGATTATCGATAAAATAATCAATCATTGCTTTGGGCATAGAACGATTGCTATCATCAAAAACACCATGTCCATGTGCATTTGCAGTTGAACCATATGGTTGAATTACAACTGTTTTTTCTTTTTTATTAGATATCCTATTAAGTTCAATAATTTCAAATGCTCTTCTTCTTTCTGGAGAAGACAATCTAAGTTGCATTTCGGGTAAATCACTATGATCTGTAGATTCATTTATAACTACATCAAATGCTTCTCTTAGAGAAATTTCATTGCGGTAAAATGCAGGAAGACGATAAGGTTCTGCGGTTATGACTTTATTTGCTTTCCAGAATAAGTCAAAAGAACCCTTTGAATCTGGATTAAATGTTCTCTCCTGAAGTTCCGGAAATCCCCACATTATAAAATCCCAGCTAGGAATCATTATATACCATTCTTCATCAGGATGATTTTTATGATATTTTAGTAATGCGGGAATTGCAGTAATTACTCTTCCAATCCCACCATCAACCCAGATTATTGTAGTCATTGTGTCTTAGAAAAAATTAAAGTTCACGTTCACTCTGCACTTATCGTTTGTACATGTTGTGCTTTTATGAGATTTTGATGGATTAAAGAGCAAAATTCTATTTTCGATTGATTGAATTTCTGTTCCATCTTCAAGTATTGTCAATCCATCATTTGTATTTAAATAAAAAATTGCACCCTTATGATCGTAGTCAAAATCTGTGTGTTCCCAATGATATTCAATATTGTCTGTGGATGGGTAAAGATTTGCTTTAATTCTTATCAATGACTTTGCATTCAACTCATTCAAAATGTCTGTAAAGATATTACAATTTTGATCTACAAAAAACCCAGAATAAAACATATGGGTAAAATAATAAGAACTTGTAATCTTAAGGTTTTCATCCGTGTCTGAAACCTTAGGTACTAAATTCCAAGTAAATTCTGGATTTAAAATTTTATTCTTGACATTCAAAAACTTTTTCTCTGGTAAAAATCTATCAATAATTTGATAAGTCATTCTTTGATCATATAAAAATTGGCATTGAATGTCTGACGAATTCCTTTTGTTTGTGGATATGTTCCGTGAGGAATCCAGTTAGGAAAAATCAAAAGTTTTCCGACTTCTGGATTAATTTCTAGAGAATAACTGGTGTTTTTAATCATATGACTTCTCGGCCCTACATGAGTAATCATATATAAACTATTTTCAGGTTCACTCTCTTTATTATTTTCTGGAACTTCCAAATAAAGAAGAGTGGAAATCCCATGAATATCCCCTCCGTGATCATGGCAGCGATGATATGATCCCTCTTCTCCAATTACACTCCATGCGGAAAGGGGACATAATTTAATATTTTCTTCTCCCTCTTTTACAAATAAACCTGTCTTTTTAATTCGATTTAAAATTTTAAGTGTAAACTCATCCATTATTTCATGAAATTTTGGATGTTCATAGAACGCATTACATTTTTTATTAATCAACCAATATTGTCTAGAATCTTTACCCGTGGTGCTATATCCCTCTGTATCTTCAATAAATTCATCTAAATTATCTTGAATAAATGTTTTGATTTTTTTAAGTAAACCCTCATCAAGATAATGTTGAATAACCCAAGTATCGCGATTACAATAAAGTTTCAGTTCCATTATATTACATGTATTGTATATTGTTTAAAGATTTTCTTTCATTATATATGACTTTTTTCGTCATCTTATAATCGTTTTCTTTTCCATAAGTAAAAAATTCTTCGAGTGTATACTTATGATGTTCATTTTTCCACCAATCGTAATATAAATTTTTGCAAGACTCGAACCAATCTCTTGGAGTGTTAGTTAAACAAACATCACTACCCAAATATGGATTATTAGTTATAAGTGGAATAGAATAGCATCTTCCAGACTTAATTATAAAATGATCAACCATCCCATACAATTCATTAAATCTTACATCATTGCATCGTAAATTTAATAAAAATTTTCCATCTTTAAAATGAAGACGCACTAGTTTCTCTGCATAACTCCTTTTTATTAAGCAAGGTCCGAATCCATATGAATCATGTGTTGGATGAAGAAAAAAAGGTATTGCAATATTATTTTCAAATCCCAGTTGAATGCAATCCCAATTTTCTGGAATGTGATTCATTAAATACTCCCAATCAAAATTCCAATATTCAATTAAAGATAAATCATAGTCATCTTCCATGAGTATCAAGTATTCTTCATTGGTTGTGTCTAACCAATTTTTAATCATTTCTACATGAGTAATTGAATCTCCAACTGCAGCAGATCCAAAGGTTAATTTTTTATCTAACACAAGATGCTCCCATTTATGATCTTCTGTAGAAAGATATTTTGATGCAGAAATTCTATGATAATTAGAAATTTTCCATTTATCAAATTGAGATTCCATATACTCTCTGCGATCAGCTCTATGATCTAGATTGACATAGTAAATTGTAGGAAGTCCCCTTAGTTTATCTTTTAGGTTCATATCAATTTCTCTCTAAATCTAAAGTGACGCAGTGAAAAATACCACTTAAGGTTCTGCCATGTCTCATAGGGAGCATTGCACACTCTATTCCATGTTTTTCAAGTGCTTTCCTGGTTGGTTCTTGATTCTTCTCTAGAGCAACTAAATTTTCACTGACACTAAAAAGATTCATGTTAACCCATTCTGAGGCATGATTATATCCAGGATAATATCCTATATCAACAGGTTCTGGACACCATATAACATCCCAATTTTTGAATGGCTCTGGAAGTATATCAACTGATTTTATTCTCTCGGGATTTAGTAACATAAGTCCTTCGCGGAGAAATGCAATAGTGGTGTCAATATGCATGTAACTATAAACACCCTGTAACATATGCACTTTTGCTCTATCTCCAAGAATCTCTTGAAGCAATTCTGCCCCCTTTACATTGCCACTATTTGAAACCAAATAAAGAATATCATCATTAGATCTAAGTATATTCGCAGCGTCAAACGCTGGTGATAATTCTTTAAGTGCTAATACATCTTTATTACCAACACATTCTAAGTTGTAAAGTTCATCAGAATAATCACAAGATATTACTTCAAAATCTAAAATCTCGGAAAAAGGTTTCCATGCATCTCTCCTACATCTAAGTGGCATGGGAGTTGCTATTGAAATATCTTTGTGTGTAAAAATTACATCTCTTGGACAAAAATTATAATAATCAGTTTCTAATCTATTAGGCCTTATTACCTCAACATTTTGTCTCTGCAAAAAATTTACGAAAACTTCTAAATCTTCATTTGCCTCATCTATAACCTGTTGCGGATAAGAACCAACCGAGATATCTGTTATATCTTTTCTATCAGCGTAATTAATTGTGCGAACGCTTAAATCTATTTCAGGAACTATTGCATGATCAGCCACTCCAACTACAACCTTTTTTAATTCACCCCACTCATTTTGACTTTTCATTTTATAACTCCAGTAATTTGAATCGCATATCTATCTTTCATACTAAAATTATAAAAAGCATGTAGATCATCGTAGTTCCAATGAAAAATATCTCCAGATTTCCAAGATCCAAAAGTAGAATCTTTAATCTGAAGAATTTGTCCGGGATAAGAATTTTCAAGCATCAATATACACCTTACTATATTTTTTGAGTGTACATCATATAGTTGCATATATTTTCCATACAAATCAGAGTGTGGTGGGAGATATTGTCCTGGTTTAAAATAATTAAAGGCAACACAAACTTTATCTAAAAAATTGAAACGAGGTTTCACATATTCAGTGATAAATTTGGGCATTTCATTTGGTTCATGATAATTAAATACTGAAATTTTAGATTTGTCATGTCCGGATTGCACATACTGAGAAACCAGTTCCTCATCTCCAAACGGAGCAAAATTGTAATTCAAATTTTTGATTTCATCAATGTTCCAATTTGGTTTGATATAACTAATCATTTTTTTGAAAACACTGTCATCTCATTTAAATTCGGATAATTTTTATAACTCCACACCTTTGGTTGTTCTTTAATTTTATCTGGAAGTTTTTGAATACCTAACATTGCAGTTTCTGGTGTCATATAATAATGATATCCCACAGTATCAATATTTTGCTCTGCCCATGGTTTTGATAAATCCCTACCATCATACGACATTTTTTTCAGTTTATCATAATCATTTTCATTCTGCAAGAGAATTGCACCACCTCTTCCCAAATTCAAATGTTTTTTAAATTGAAAACTTAGACACATAAAAGTGTTTTTTATGTATCCGTTTTTCTTCCAGTAAACTGCCGCATCAATTATGTTAGTATTTTTTATATGATAGAAATCCTCCCACTCTTCATGCTCAAACTTCCAATCTAAATTCAATTTTTCCATAGTAAATGGAACTGAAATATAGGTGTGGTTTGGTATTGTAATATTGTTAAAATTTTTAAGTCTCAAACAAAGTTCAATTGCATGAGTGCAACAATCTGTCGCTACAGCAAATGGAGCGTTATAAAACGCTGCTATATCATTTTCAAATTTTTTTACATGTTCAAACATAAGTTAATTTTTTTTTCTAACAATTGTTGAGTTTCTTCAAACCAAAGAAAATCTAAATTAGAGTTATTTAATGTGTTAATCGCGTCAGTCGGAGTCTCTACTAAAGGGTTTCCTGCAAGATTAAAACTAGTATTCAATAGAATACCATAACCTGATAATTTTTTAAATTCTTTTAAGAGTTCATACAAGTATGAATCTGATTCTGAGACTGTTTGTATTCTACATGTGTTATCTATATGTGCAACTCCAGAAATACTTCTAATAAATTTTTCTCTTACAGGAAAACATAAAGTCATAAATGGACTTGATTTGATTTTGCCCATTTTAAAAAAGATATCAGCATCATCTTCTAAAACTGTTGCAGCGAAAGGCCTATACCACTCACGTTTTTTTATTTTATTAACAATATCTTTTGCATGTGGATTTAATGCATTAAAAAATATCGAACGATTCCCAAGAGATCTTTGTCCAGATTCAGCAAGTCCACTATAAACTGCAATTGATTTGTTGTTGTACAAAAGATTTGCGATATCTTTTACTGTGGATGTTTTTCCTTTAAAAGGAATATCATACTTCATCCCATGAAATGAAGTTGTCTTGACTGGAACGTGTGGTTTTTTGGTAAGTTGAGTGTATGTAAGTATTGCAGATCCTATACTAATTCCATTGTCATTACAGATTGGTTCAAAATAAAAATCAACATCAGGAAACCTTTGTAGAAAATATTGGTTGGCAACTATATTCATGCCATATCCACCAGAAATACATACTTTTTTGATTCCCGTTTTCTTTATTTCTCTTTCGATTAAATCTCCGACAGCACTTTGAGTCTGTTGCTGAACCTCATAACAAAAATCCGCATATAGTTTATAATTTTCTTTTGTTATTCTTTTTACAGGATTTTTTAAAAAGTTTTTAATTTCCTTAGAAGAATCTTCAAAAAAATAATTATTAAATTTATTTTTTTCTACAAATAAATTTTTAAAAAGATCATTCGATGATCCATATGAAGAAAGCCCCATTGCTTTTCCACAATCATCTGGAGTATTGCCTATTAGTATTGCAGTAATATCATATAACCCACCAATCCCAAAAATATTTTTATGATCATACTGAGTTGAGATTTCTTTAAATTTTTTATCCCAAAGTGAACTGGACGATGAAAAATTTTCAACTACATTTTTATATAATAGTTTATGCCCTTTTTTATTGAATAAAAATATACTCTCAACTTCAACAAGATTTTTTTCAACTAAAGATCCAGATCCATCCACAACAACAACAATACTTTCATCAAATTGACTGTTGTGGAAAGACTGATAAGCATGATTTAGATGATGATCTGAATTAATAATCAAATTCAAATTTTCATTATATTTTTTATAATAATCAAAAATTGTAGATATGATCGTACCCTCTATCGTCAAAACATCATTAAAAGTTGATACGCACAAGGTATCCACCCTTTCATCAAAATTTAAAAAAATTTTTTTTAAAATCTTGTGAATTTCACTATCGTGTTTTTTTCCAGTAAACCTTTCAACTAAAAAATATTTTTCTATGACGCCATTATTATACAAACACACCGACGAATCATGTCCAAAATGGAAACTCAAAATTTTCATATCAAAGTCATTTCAAGAAAAAATATTATGGAAGTGTATAAACAAGATTGAGTGCTGACACGTTCAAAATATCTTGTAGGTTTGTTGTTTCAGCAGTTGTGAATGAAATCAATCCCATGATAGCATTCAAATTATCTTGAATATTTTGTTTATGAATCATTCCATTTCTGGCATCTGTAATTAAATTAACTAATTCTGTATACAGTACGTTAGCTTCTAATGAAGTTTTAGCTTCACTTTTCAATCTCTTGTAAAATACAGATTCTGAAGTGACATTCCCATCTACCATTGTTCCTACAAAAAGGCAATCCCAAAACGCATCATAGTCTGCAACTTGTTCCTTTTCAGCGGTAGTGAAATCAGTCTTGTCAAAAGAAACACTAGTTTTATTCCATACCACAGTTTTTAGCTTATAATCACTGTCAGTGGGCATTGTTATAGGGCCTTTCCATCCCAACGCCTCCAAATCAGAATCAGACAAAGTTTGAAGATCTTCTCTCACAGATTTATCAGCAAATACCCATCTAGCGGGAAGTTCTTGAGGGAACTCTCCCCCAGGAGGAGAATAAAAATTGGTATTCATGAAATTATTCGTGGATTTTAAATATTTATAATGATCACTATTATTATTGATACTTAAAAAGTTTTTTTACCGTCTTTGAAAGAATAAAATTTCCGATAACAAGATAGTCAATATCCATCCTTAAAAAGGATGAAATAGCATCCTTTGGTGATTCTATAATTGGTTCACCGTTATCATTAAATGATGTATTTAAAATGATTGGAATTTTGGAAACTTTATAAAAAGAATCTAACAAAGAGTGAAATTCTGGATGAAATGATTTTTTAATAGTTTGAATTCTACACGTATTATCTTTATGTACAAGGGATGGAATTTCTGAAATTTTTTCATCTTTCACTTTATATGAATATAACATGTAAGGTGAAATAAAATCATCATCAACATATTCCGACAAATGTTCTTCCAGAACTGATCCAGCAAAAGGCCTCCAATATTCTCTGTGCTTAACTCTAAAGTTTAAAATATCTTTGTTTTTTTTATCTTTAGGACTCATCAATATAGAACGTGATCCTAAAGATCTAGGCCCTGATTCACTACTATTTTGAAACCATCCAATAATTTTATTTTGTTCTAATTTTTGTGCAGTTATATTGCAAAGTTCTTTAAAATCATCATATTTTTTATATGACAGATTAAAATTTTTAATTTCCTGTTCTATCTCATCATTAGAGTATTTTTTACTAAGCAAGGATAGATTTTTAGGAATTTCAATTTCGTTTTTTGATTCATGAATGAAAACTGCGTAAGCGGCAGCTCCGAAACTCAATCCACTATCATTTGTAAACGGTGGGATATGAATGTCCTTAAAAAGGTTTGATTTTTTAATCAAAGAATTTGTCAAAACATTAAGAAAACATCCTCCAGCAAAACATATATTCTCATCAAAATATGATCTTTCTTTAAGTATTTTCAAATAGTCCAAAAGAGCACATTCAAAATTCTTTTGCAACACTGAAGCATTGTCCTCTGCAGAAATCAAATCATTTTCATCAGGAAAATAAAAATTAACAAAGGGCATGTGATAAGAATCATCTATGAAATATTCTTTCCATTTTGAAGAATTTTTATAATTTCCATAGGCACCTAACCCCATTACTTTTCCAGAAACGTTTTCATTTTCTGCAAATTGATTGGGTATGGGATTATTTGTTTTTTTATAAAATATACTTAAAGATTTAGTAAAGTGATATTTTCCAAATTTATTAAAATTTGGAATGAGTGGGAAAAATCTAAGAATTTTTTTACTTTTATTAAAATATCCTATTGAATTAGTCTCTGTAAAGAGAGAATCTTTTGTTTCTGGGTGCTTAACGTTAGAGCCCTCTCCATCAAGAGTGAAAAAAGTCCCTTCGTTAAAAGGAGACGTAAAAATAGATGAAGCTGCATGGCATAAATGATGAGATATTATTTTTACAATCGCATTTGGAAAAATATTCTCTATAAATTTATAAAGTGTTTTATCTTTTTCTTTTTCATTGAATAAACTATTACCCGCACTTGAAAGATAAACAATATCAATATCAAAATTTTTGATATTTGCTTGAGATAAACAATATTCTATTGACTTGTATGGAAAATTACCATCAAATTTATATCTGGTTAAACGTTCCTCTTGAATACTACAAGAAAGTTTTCCATCGACAAACAAAGTCGCTCCAGCATCATGGAGATATGTATGATTTTTATTTTCATCAAGTGGTTCACGAGCATCCCAATCAATTGATCCAAAAATACCTAAGATATTCATACAATTTTTATGGTTCAATCATAATATACTTTTGCAATGTAACTTCCCCTTCTTCTGAATCATTTAAGAGTGCAGCAGCTTGCTCCTCTATTTCATGATAATGTAATTTTGCAATTCCCTCCCATCCAATTTTTTCGAGCAACAACATATATCCTCTAGGAACAATTTCAAGATTGAAATATTTTTTAACACTTTCATACTTATGATTATCAGTATCTATCCTAATATTCATAGCATCTAAAATTTTTTTTACATCTTCAAGAGTTTCAATGTCGTCAACAGTTAATTGAACTCTTCTTGTTTTTGGATGATCTGCGTTTTTCATGAATAAATTTCATCTTTAATATAATTATATATTTTTTTGCCAGAATTCTAATTTTGCACCTCTATACTTTTCAACAATGTTTGGTGGTAGAACAATTTTTGGTGGATTGTACTCAACTCTTTTTTTCACGGTATGTAAATCCTTAATGTTACACGCTCTATCAAAATTTTCATTTGAATATTCTACATTATCAAAGTCATGTGAATAATAAGGTTTTTCAAGAAACTCATACACTTCTCTCATTATTTTTTCTGGTTGTTTACACAAATTTTCATACTCAATGAAATAAATCATTTGCGAATTTAATGTATAACCTTCTTGAAGATACGAATAGCAATTTATTACATTTCTTTCAAAAATTTCTTCTGTTCTTTTAAATATATTTTGAGAAAGAACTTTTTGATTAATTTGTTTGGTGTGAAATAAATTTTTATTTAAAATCGTTTCAAAAGAGTTTAAAATAGAAACAATGTCTCTTACAGGACATAAAATTTTTGTGTATGGAAAAAGTTCTTGAAGTATGGTGGTTTTTTTTGTCCAACCTCTTGAACTGTCGAAAATCACTTGTTTATCAACGTGCTGATAGAAACCATTGAACATTCCATACAATAAGTTTTTTCTTTGTTCGTGTGTAATTGAAAAATTATTTTCAGAACAAGAGATTACATTAATTGCAGTTTCAGTAAGTGCTTCAAATGGTGAGGCAATATCAGCGTAAAACTCTGGATTTTGTTTTAGTATTGCAGATAATAAGGTAGAACCAGATCTAGGAAGTCCAGAAATGAAGTAATATGATTTCACATTCATTAGTTCATATTTATTGAACCTTTTGGAAGTGCAATGACACTAAAAGAAATTGAAATTCTTTCTTCATCATGATTATTTGTTTCTACATAATGTGGAAGATAAGAAGGAAAGAAAATAATATTACCATCTTCAGGCTCAATTTTAATTGATTCCGCTGTAAATTGATTTTTATCTTTTGTCAGTAAACAACCATCCCACATTTGATTAATTGCAGGATTTCTAATCGACAATTTTCCACTTCCCTCTGGAGCTGAAAGATAAAATACACCAGTGAATACCCGATCATGAACATGTTCATTATTCATACATTGACGACTATCATTTACGTTCAACCATGCAGAAGTTAATGCGACATCACATTCAATAAAATTCAAATCCCTACAAGCTTCAAGTCCTATCTGACAAATATGTTCAAATAATGGGCGGAGCTCCTCTACGTGATGCAAAGTATCTGGAGATTCATATCCTGCAACATTTGATTTTGGTTTTACTTTAGTTGAATTTTGTTCTTTATATTTTTTTACTACTGAAAGAAAAAGTTCTTTATGTTCATCAAAATCGGGATATTCTGTTTGCCATAAGGGAACAGAATATACGGGAGTGAAATTCATTTTTTTCATTCAAGTCTTTATATTATAATGATAACTAATTATAGTGTCAATAAGAGAAACATCTAAAAGTTGCTACATGAGCACTATTGGATGCGAAACAAGTTCCAGTGTTTCCTGTATCCATGTGTATGCACATTTTCCCGCCGCCATGGTTATTGATAAAGTTATCATTACTTCCAGTATTAGTCCAATAATTTCCTTCGGGTGGTGTTTGCCAATATTGTCTACATTGATAACCTGGATTTTGCATTTGGCCTAGAGTTGGTACGAACCAATCACCACATGCAGCCTGTGTGTTTGCTGCGTTTATTGCATCATTAAATTGTTGGGCAGTTCTAGTATTAATAACATTATCTGGTGCAACAATCCATCGTGTTCCGCCAGATGAACATATCTGGTATCCACCATCACCAGGATCGCCCAAACCGTATGCTTTTGTCACATAATAATAAGATGGACTTCCTGCTGCAGTGCTATTGATTCCAACAAAATTTCCTGAAGTAGCTGATATTACATGATTTGTTAAAATGGGATAATATGAAGTTACAAATGGCAAAGTGCCCATTCTACTCACATCAATTGTAAGTATTTTTCCTGCGGGGTTTAGCACCATCTCGCCAACTCCAAATGTATCCGCAACCGTTCCTAAAACTCCTCCAGTTCTTATTTCAAGTTTTCCCGTGCTTCCGAGCGCAACTGTTTGATCAAACGTAATAACAATTTGAGTTAACGCTACACCTACGTTAGTATCTTGATCAGCAGGTGAAAAAGAAGCTACATTTACAGGAACATTAAATCCGCTTCCTCTGATTGTTCCTGCGATTGAAATATTACCGGTTTTGCCATCAATAGTTACCGCAGTTCCAACGTTTATTTTACTATTATTACCATCAATAGTAATAATTGATGTTCCAGAACCTACTGTCGTAATGCCAGGAGAATTAAAGTTCCTATCATCATCAATTACGGTGACGTTGTTAATTTGTATAGGCATTTTTCTTAAAAATTAACTTTCTTAAAGGTGCGAATCAAATGAGTGAAATTTTTATTTGAAACTTTAGGAATTTTAGTACTTCTATTTATGCAATAGGAGTTATTATCATCAACTTCCGTGCTTGTCCAATATATTTTTTTGTCTTCTAAATGTTCCATATAAAGTTGCATTTCCCAATAGTTTGGAATTTGCCAATTTGATGTCCCTGTTATTCTTTCTGCTCTCTGAATTGCTTGATTTCTATTATTCCAATCTATTAGTAATTCACTATTTTTTGGAGCCATTACAACATACCAATTATTTTCTTTTAAAATCGCAATTCCGCCTTCTAATGGATTGCCAACTTGATCTTCAGTCTGAAATTTAAATTCTTTATCTCCATTTACATCCAATCCGGAAAATGTAGTTCCGTTAATTGTAGAAACAACAAAACCATCACTCATTACCACATGAATTTCAGTTTCATATGGAAGTGGGTTTGTGGGTTTAACAATAATTTCTCTCGCACTTATTAATACTTTATCACTTGAGGTATCAAAAGATTCAATCAACTCTCCAGTTTTTGAATTTTTTCTAAGTTGAATTGTCCCAGAGGAACCAATTCTGACGCTTTGATTAGATTGCAAAACAATCGGAGACGTAATCTTCGCTTGCTCTGAATAATTAAATATCTTTTCCATTTAACCTACTGATAAAGGGGTGGAGAGTTGAGCTGCAGTTACAATGCCAGATAATCTAAGTTCACCATGAACTGTGCCAAATCCAATTGTCACTCCAGCTCCAATTATCATGGGAGAATCACCCTTACCAAAAGTTATAGTTGAGGAACCTGAACCTACAGTTAATATTCCAACATTAGAAAAATTCTTATCGCCGTCAATAACTACGGTTCCACCGATGTTAACTGTCATTTATCTATTTATCAGAGAGTTCTTTAATTGCTTCAATTAAAACTGCTATCAATCCAGTGTAATTTACTGAAAGATTGCCAGTTGAATCACTCGACACTAACTCAGGAAAAATTTCTTGAAGTTCTTGTGCAATAACACCTTTTCCCTTTTCATCACTTTGTTTCCATGCAAAATCAACACCTCTCAATTGTTTAACTTTATCTAATGCACCTTCAATCGTAGAAATGTCTTTCTTTAAGTTCTCATCAGAACTCGAATTGACAACCGTAGATGTAAGTGTGCCGCTTGAAGGATTGAAAGTTAATTTTGTTGATGTTATTTTAGCGGTTGACAAAGATCCTGATGTACTGGCGGAGAAAACAGGATACATCGTAGAATCTGTTGATGCATCATCATTCAATGTTGCACCTGCACCAGATAGTCCAGATCCATCACCAACAAAAGATGTTGCAGAACAAACACCGGTAATGTTCACACCATTTGGTAGTGCAGGAGCGCCAGTACCAGTGCTATTTGTTACGCTATTAGCTCTTATTCTAGACATTTGGGTTCACTCTCCCCCTATTTTTTATTATTTATAAAATTTATTTAGAATAATGTAAAGGAGGTTGATCCAATACCTGGTGCAGTAAAGGTTACAACGCTACCCGATAAAGTAATCTGTATTCCTGTTCCTAAACCAGAATTTGAGATAAACCCGCTTGTAGAAGTTACAATTCCACTAACATTTAATCCATTATTAAATGTAGGAGCACCAGTTCCAGAAGCATTACTGTATTGATCTGAACGAACTTTTCCTCCTGTGCTGTTGGAGGATTGGAAAGGGGTTGTTCCAATACCAAGAACATCAACTACAAACTCATCTCCATCAGAAACAATTAAATCAGCATCTCCAGTAATTTCAATCTCTGCATATGGAGTATATCCAACTATCGCGGTAGATGGAACATCAATTGTGACTGTGGAACCGATGGAGAATCTTACATCTTGATAGTAAACATTTCCTAAAAGTGTGCTTTTATCAGAACTTAATGCAGTTCCAAGTCCAGCAGGTAAGTTAGTTAAATTCGCACCACTTCCTGAGAATGATGTTGCGGTTGCAACACCTGTAATAACAACACCATTCGGGTTTGCTTGTGCCTTTACATTTCCACCACTATCTTTAAGGGAAGTTGCATCAATACCAGTTAGGCTTGATCCGTCACCCTCAAATGATGTAGCAGTAAGAACACCAGTTACAACAACACCAGCAGGATTCGCTTGTGCCTTTATATTACCACCACTATCCGTCAGCGATGTGGCGTCAATACCAGTCAGTGAACTGCCATCACCAGAAAAACTGGTAGCAGTTACAACACCAGTGACACTCAATCCAGCGGGATTAAATCTTGCAACCTGAGATCCTGCAGCAGCGACTCCAGGTTGGTTAGATGCTGCTTGGAAGAAACCAGAGTCAGAATCATTATCAAACGTGATAGAAGGTGCTGCAGCACTTCCTGCGACGAAACTAACTTCGTTTAACGAGGTAATGATACCTACGTTAAATGGTGCAGCGTCTACCCACTGTGCGCTATTATCATCTTGATAGTAGATGAAGAGTCGTCCAAGTCCAGTATTATACCATAGGTTACCAGCAGTGATGATACCACTAGTAAAAGCATCACCAGGTGTTGATCCAACACCAATGCTTGCACTACCACCACCGCCTCCGGCAATACTAATATCTACAGTTGTTCCATTTACAGCAAACGTATTACCAGAACCCACGAAATTGAGCATGGTAAATCCATACCCAACGATGCTACCGGTGGTTCTAACTCCAACTCCTAGTCCAGTTAGTTGAGATCCGTCACCACTGAAAGATGTTGCAGTAACTACACCAGAAACAGTTGCACCACTACTAAAGTTGGGAAAACCAGCTAATGTAGTAACATTTGCAGTCGTGACATTAGCAGTGGTGATTGTTGCGACACCTACAGTGGCATTCGTTCCGTTAAGATCGGTAAATACTGTGATTCCATCTAATTGAGGTATTGTTGCAATACCGGTAAGATTCAGATTTCTACCACTTATCTCATCGTATGAGAGATCAGTAAATGTGGTAAATCCAGTTACTGTAAGTTGATCAACACTTAAACCACCAAGGGTTGAGAACCCAGTTACTCTTAAATTAGTAAGATCTACATCACCATCCGCTACTTGCAGGTTTGCTATCGTAGCAATACCTGTAATATTAATATCTGTCGCTGCAATTCCACCACGAACATCCAGAGTAGAGCGAGGCCCAGTGCTCGCAATACCAACTTTCTTACTACTAGCGTCCGCAACAATAAGATCAGAGTTAACCTCTAAGCCATTCTTTACGACAAAACTCTTATCTACTGCCATTTGGGTTCACTATCCCCCGTTAGATTTTTTATTATTTATATCAATCGGGGATGTAATACTCAAAAGTTATGGATGCGTTTGTACTCGAATTTCCACCCAGTTGAGTTGTGAGAATAGTTACATCACCACTTGTGTAACCACTCGCTCCTCCACCTCCAGATCCCGCGCTGCTACCTGCATTTCCGCCAGCAGCGCCTGATCCACCACCACCTTCATTACCAGAACCATTACCACCGTTATTTCTATGTCCAATACCAGGTTTGTATCCTCTTTCAATGACAGGTGTTTGTGAGATTTCATTACCCTGCGAATTTCGGAATCTTTGTTGTCCCATATCTTCACATGGCGAAAATCTACTGGTAAAATAATCATTACCGGGGGTGCATCCTGAAATTCTACCACCATCTGGGGCAGTCCAATTTACACCACCATAAACATTTCCTCCGGGGAAAACACCAATTGTTGGTAATGCTCCCTCAGAAAAAACTGATCCCCCTGATCCACCCGCACGTCCACCACCTCTTTGTCCACCAACACCAGCACCGCCACCATTTCCTCCATTACCACTTGTTCCAGCACCACCACCTCCACCTAAGGCGATTAATAATCTACCTTTTTTGTAGAGATAAGCAGCACCACCACCGCCATTTGAACCACCAGTTGGCATTGTTGCAGCACCAAGTTTAAGAATATATTCTTGATTTTGCTCTAAAGTAATTAAAAATTCTGATTTTCCACCTTGCCCACCACTATTGCCATTTCTGTTACCACCAGCTCCCGCTGACATTATAACTTTAACAGTAATATCTTGTTCTGGAGAATGTAGTGATGTCGTTCTGGTTGATGCATTAGGATCAGCGGTAAGTGTCAAAGATCCATCGAACAAGTTCTTAGATCCACTACCATAATAATTAAGTCCGTCATCGTGTCGATGATATTCAATAATGGTTCTTGCAGATACAACCTGATAGTCAACACCATCAGATGTTATAGGAGAGTTGCCTGCAGTGGGATGAGATACTGTAACAGTTATAGTTGAAGTACCTACAGTTGTACTTGAAATAGTAAGTGTTGAGCTGTTTGCGCCACTTACCGTGTCACTATCGGATAGAGGATTACCGTCCTGATTCCACTGATAATTCACGTCTGATCCATCGGATGCGGATGCAACTACAGTAAATGTGGCATCGATTCCTTGAGCAGCAGTTGCTTCTTCAGGTTGTGTATCAATAGAAATGGTTGGATTGACAGTGACAACAATTGCTGTAGTATCAACAGGTTGATTAACTCCATTACCCGTTGATGCCGCAATACCAGCAGTAACTAAACCTCCTTCAGATTGATAAGCAGATCCAGCATATGTCGCACGTAAAAATATAGATCTACCTGTTTCAGTTGGGTTTGAAAGATTTGATAATGTTAGTTCGTTTGTTTGAGATCCACTTATTTTATCAGTAACGTCTTCAGCAGCGATGCCTTCAATATACCATTGATATTCAATATCACCAGTATTTGTGACTCTCTCTCCAGGAATAGTAGTAGGATTATGTTTAAACTCGGCGGTAGCGATACCCGTGAGAGTAACACTACCACCATCATTAACTGTTTCTGAGTCTGGTTCAGTAGTAAACCTTAAAAAAGGCCCATTAAGATCAGTTGTCGTTTGAGTTACGTTATAGAATCCTAATCCTATCATGCGAAGTTCTGTCCTCCAACTACACCGAAGAGTGTTGAACCGCCATCGAATGTCTTAAAGGAATAGATATCCGATTTGCTGGCGGTAGTTGTAACAATGGGTAAGACACCACCTGCGGGGAACTTGACATCAATGTCTGATCCCCCACTATCCTTAAAGGTAGCGATACCAACAGAATATCCAGTGCTATCCCGAGTGATAAGAATAGAGAACGCAGTAGCACCTGAAGGAGGATTGAGGAGAGTGAACTGTGTCACTGCCTCATCAACTGTCAGGGTGAAGGATTGTGCGACGGACAAGTCAACATTTACGTTACCGCCGGAGATATCAAGGACTTCAACATATTCAGAATAAGTCTTGAACTTAGCAGATCCTTCAATGTCTACCTTTGCTCTTGGTGTTGCAGTTCCAAAACCAGTTTGATTGCTGGATGTAGAGAGTGCAGTGCCAACAACAATGTTGGTAGCAGTAATAATACCAGTGCGTATCTCACCAGATGTACTATCTAGTTTATGATTTGCAGTGGTAATAATTCCACTGACATTTACATTAACAACATCAAGTCTTGCATCGAAGATGACATTGTTTCTAACTTTCAGATCAGTGGTTCCAGTTCCAGTGGTTCCAACATCAAGTGGGAAGTGAGGGACAGATGTACCAACACCTACGCGGGTGAGATTGTTGGGGAAGATGCCAGTTCCAATTCCCAGGGGAACAGAACTGAACAAACTATCAGTGGGAAGGTTAGTGATGAGAGATCCATCACCCACAAACTGAGCAGCAGTTATTATGCCAGCGGAACTAACATTGCCGGACAGGTAAGAATCACCTTCTACTCTGAACTGGAAAACATTTGCAGATGTTCCAACACCAACTCTGCCAGATGTATCAACAGAGAATTCAGTTCCACCACTACCAACTTTAAGAACTTTATCACCAGGTGTGGTTGTGGCAATACCGACTTTATCAAAAATTCCAACGCTGAGAGTCTTCTCAAGACTTACACTACCAAAACGATACCAATCATTATTC
>MDTC01249859.1_pt1 | contig 18927 bp, 18 predicted proteins | sample 811181 | NCBI WGS metagenome assembly MDTC01 (sample SAMN05326644, study PRJNA326480) | marine metagenome | isolation source: seawater | place: Pacific Ocean: North | collected 2011
ACTCCCTAGTGCAACCTCTGATGGATTCTACATGGCCACACTGTGGGTTTCTGCCGATAACGGGGCCATCAACATGTCAGCAAACATTGTCGCAAACATCAGCGAGGACCACTCGCTGAGTATCGACGCATTTTCGCAGATATCGGTCACACCTGGCACAATGGAGAAAATTGACTTTAACGTCTCGAACAGCGGTAATCTTGCTGAAACGATCAATGTGAATGCGACAATTGAGGGTGACTGGGGCATTGAAGGCTCTGATACAGAGTTCACCATCGCAATCGGTGATTTCGCCCTCGGACATGTCATCGTCCAAGTACCGAGCCTTGGCGGTGCTGAATCGCTCTCGAAAGGGGCCGTACACAACCTCACTCTTACAGTACAAGACAAATCTTCGAGTATCGGTGAAACGCGTACCAGCGTTGTAGTCCAACTCATCGTCGAACCCTTGTTTATCGTTGAATCCGATGACTGGCCGTCCCAAATGGAATTCCATCGCCAATCAACCCGCACTTGGGAAGTGACCATCACCAACACTGGAAACCAAGATGTTACGGTTAATGCAGTATATTCAATCAATCGTCCTGGGTTGTTGAATGGCTCCAGCGATTGGGTCTTTGACAGTGGCGCAACCACACTCTACTTGCCACGAAACGTCGCAGTTTCGCACTCTTTCACCGTTCGTGCTGCGAACATGGCACCAGACCTGTCACTCTCTGCCGACTTGTTCATGTTCATTGCTCCAAATGATACCTCAATCCAAGGAAATGGCTCATTTAAGACTGAACTTGTCATGTCTCGATTCTTCGAAGCCAGTGACATCGCTCTGCGACCCGGAATTAGCAACGATGCCATCACGCAAGGAATCCCGTACAGCCACATTCCAAACGGCAACGGTACCAAAGCGGCATATGAAGTCGAACTGTGCGGTGCTGACCGCCTTCTCGACATCGCTGCAATGGGGCTCATTCCCTCTGAATACGGTTGGAACTTCACCCTGCGTGTCGATACCTTGGGCGACATCACTGACCACAACCTCGACATGAGCAGCTCATGCGATGATGGGTCGCAAGGACCCTCCTCACGGTACCAACTTCCTGAACAAGAATCGTGGTCGTCGTCGACATTCACTCTCATGATTGACACTCCTGTCAGCGGCAAAATATTGCCTGGTGATGGATGGGATTTGACCTTCAGACTTTACCATCCTTCTGAGAATATTGCCTACACTGTTTACGATGAAGAAACCTTCACGCTTGAACTGGATGTCTACTCTGACCCTAAGATCATCAGCATTCAAACCGACAAGGAAGAGTTCAGCGAAGGCATTGAAACGAACGTCACTGTCGTCGTGCAAAACGTCGGAACCGCGACTGCTCTGGATGTTGTCGTTGACCTGTCGTGTACGGGTCTTGAAATTGTTCGCAGCCCGACACTCCTCTCGCGACCGACTGCACAAGGAAACAATCTGTCACTCATTCCAATCTTCACACCAGCGGATGACCGCACATTCACGTGGACTGTGAAGGCAACACCAATTGACTGGTGGTTGCAGACTTCGGAGACGAACTGCGTTGCATCACTGAACGCATCCTACATGGAGAAGAACGTCAAAGCCAATGACCAAATGGAACTCAAGCAAGATATCGTGTCATGGTCGCCGGGAGTGTCCAACAGTTTCATCGCAACAGTGACGTGCTTGCTGATTTCCATTGTTTTATTCAGGCTCACCAGTCAGAATGAAAAATTCCGATTGCTGGGAGTGTATGCAAGCGTTCTTGGCCTCGGTTTCTCCTTCCACCTGTTCCAGTTCGTCTGGTGGGGCTTTGTTGTCCTCGCTCTTTCAGTTGTCTGGATTTGGCGTTCCTCTTGGAACAGTACCGACGAATTCCGACTCATTCATGAAGACTATCAACGCGCTCGTCAAGGACTCTCGACACTGTATATCGATCACTTCGAAGCACTTGCAGAAAGCCGAAAGCAACTGAATGTTATTCTCTGTGTGCCCGTATTGGGGATGCTTGCCGTTGTACTTGGTATACCTCCACAACTCGCACCAGGACGAACAAACCTCGTGGTACTCGTCCTGTATGTCGCTTTGGTGATGACGGGCGTTCTACTTCTCATCAAGCGAGCAGACCGATTGTACGGCGCGATTTACGGCCGTCTCACTGACATCGAAGTGAAGTCGACTCGCATTGAGCGAGATTTGGGAGATCCAGCGCGACTGTTCAATGAACTTGCGTCTGATGGACTGAACCTCGATGAAATCTTTGCTGCTCCGGAAATCCCTCCGCTTCCTCCAGGTATGGAATCACCGGGTATGTTCGAAAACGAGGAGGTGAAAAACGATGCGTGATGAGAATTCTCCTCAAGGCGGCGAGCCGAGTTCATCGGCTTCGACTGCTCAGATTCTCGCAGCATCTCGTGACCTTGAGCAGTACGTAACTGGCGTCGTTCAAGATGAGGCTAATTCCCTGGCAGGTACAGAAGTTCAAATCGGCGAGGCACGAGGTTTCCTACGAACTCATCAACTAGGCAAGGCCCTAAAAAGCGTAGAAGTTGCAGAGCAAGCTCTGGAAATTCTTGAAGAAGATGTCCTGTTCTTACGCAGAAACATCGCCATGCTTCACAGGCTTCTCAAGGAAAAGAAAGTCGGAGAGCAAGAAGTCGAAACCATACTTTTGAGGTTGCGAAGTGCCACTGGTGCCGCTGAAATTGGCGACGTTGGGGCAGCAGCTGGTGAAGTTGAGTACCTTGTTGATGATCTCATCGGCGGTAACACTTCAACGCTCAATCCCTTCTTGTTCCGACATTTCTGGCTTGGGCTTGAAACTCGATGGCCAGCAGGCGGGGATGACGGTGTACTTGTTGTACGCATCATTAACGACGGACCTGTCGCAATGCCACCAATGCGCATGGCGCCTCCGGTTCCTAATGGATGGACATCTACCCCCTCTTCGGTTGACCTACCAATCATCGCACCTGGAGGAAATCTGCCTCTGCGATTTAGCATTTCACCCAATCGGCGAACCAATGCTGATGAAATTCCACTTTCACGCAAGTTGGCTGTTACAACTGGCTATGAGATGCGCACGGGAGAAATTACCGTCACTATTCGTGCTCAAAACCGTTCGATGGAACCGCTGTCCGACATCGTCCTCTCACCTTGGCTTCCGCCAGGATTCACAACTGAAAAAGTACCATTCATTGCGCGTCTTGCGCCTGATGAAGTGGCTGTGATACGCATGCCACTTCGAATAAGCATGAGTTCAGGAGGTCAATCCTGAACTCCTTCCATTCCACCCTTTTTGGGGGATATTAAAAACGGTGAAATTATGAAAGAAAATACGAACGAAAAGCGTGATGAATTCGCCGCTATCGGTATTGGTGCAATGATTGTATTCATTGCATTGATTTTGGTTGCTGCGGTTGCAGCAGCAGTGATTATCCAAACTGCCGAAAAATTGCAACAAAATGCACAATCGACTGGTGATGAAACAACGGATATGCTTTCATCAAAAGTTGTGATCAGCAGCGTCATTATTACAGACAATAATGGTGCAGCAGAATTAACAATTACATTCGAACTCGCCCCCGGGTCGTCTAACTTACTCGCTGATGATGTGGAATGGTCGATTATCTGTGAAAATGGTGCAGCATTCGGAACGTTTGCTGGCAGCAATGAAATTGGAACCGGTGCAGTTGTGACCCTTCAACCCCACAACACGTACAGTGTCGGAATCAACCCCGGTAACACGTGCGCTCCGGTTGCTAACGAAGACCACACGCTCGTGATTCAATCGATGGCGGGTGGATTCACCTACGAACTGCTCAATTACGGCACAAGTGTCAATACGGGGGATGTGGTTGTATGAATTCGAAACAGCAAGACAGATTTGATGATGACAAGATGGCAGCAATGGGTATCGGTGCAATGATTGTATTCATCGCACTCATCCTCGTTGCAGCAGTTGCAGCAGCCGTGATTATCCAAACTGCTGAAAAGTTGCAACAGAACGCTCAATCAACCGGTGATGACACTTCGCAAAACATCGCAAGTAAATTGCTTATTCAAGCAGGATTTGTTTCATCCGGAGTCCACGCTACATTTGACGACGGCAATGCTTACACATTCATCGTACGATTAGCGCCAGGAAGCCAAGAGGTTTTGGTTGGTGATTTATCGTTCCAGATGTACTGTGATTCAGGTACAGGTTCGGTGGAAGGCACGTTTACTGATACGGCACACGGTGTCATCACCGAGATGGTCGATAACGCTCCTACACTGACTGAAAACGCTGTTCTTGAATCTGCGAAAGGATACGTTATTTCCGTCGATGCTATTGACGGAGCAACCGATTGCAGCGCAGACAACGGCGACACCTCTGTGGAATTCTATCTCCACGTTGCTGGAGCAGGCTCGACATACGAGACGCTTTCAATCTCTTCGACATCTGCAGGGGAACTGGTGATTTGAGGTTCTTGGTTTCGGCTCGGAATTCATGGAGGAATAAGTATGGCATGGCCATTTAGTAACAACACAGAAAAAAACCACGATGCAGAAGCAACGCTTACTGAAGAGCGGCTCAAGATCATGGCAAACATTGCCATTGAACAAGTACCGCTTCCTGAAGAGGGTGAACTCGGTACAGAAGATGCATGGACGATTAGCCCAGGCCCGACAAAGGCGCGGCTGAACAGTATCGGTAGTGTTCCTACCGTTGCAGCCAATCTTTCGCCTGCTGCCGCACCTACACAGATTAACACCACTGTAGACACATCCGGAATTGAGCGATTGATCAGCACGCGTCTCGACATGGTCGAGGACGTACTGCGAAGCGTAGAAGTTCGACTTCAAGAAAGTGTATCCATGGCGCAATCAACCGGCTCATCAGAGGGTGACGAACATGTGCTTGAAGGTGATACGATTGTCACTGCATCGGGCGAGGTCATCAGCGTTGCTGGCACTGACCGAATGATGGGTGTTGATGAAGCACCTTTGGTAGAATTGTACGAAGCGCAGGCTCTTGCTGCAAATCCATTTTTGCATGCACCATCGTATGGCGCAACCACGGATTCCAACCAAGTTGGAGCACCAACAATCTCTGCTCTGCTTTTGGATAACATGTCTGGGATGGCGGCAGTGAGTTTTACGCAAAAAGCCATGGCATCCGGCATGCTTTCGGATGACGAAGGTCGCAAGGTCTTGGCTATTGTTCAACTCGCAGCACCTGGGGAATCAGAAGCTGCTCTCGACGATCATTTGACGCACAAGGAGTTGCTCACGTTTTCATCGCTTGTGAGTTCATGGCGAAGCGTGAAATCACTTCGAGGTGAAGTCTGAAATGGGTGCCTCGGTAGGAATTGGCGGTCTCATCATTGGGATCTCCATGTTGGTGGTCTTTTCGATGGCCATTACAGCATTTGACTCACAAGTGGAATCCAGTTTGGTTACCATTGAAAGTGCGTCAGTTCCTCTACCGAGTATCGCCGTTGAAAACGCTAACATGTTTGAACACGCTATTCATTCAATCACAGCAACAACACCAGGAAGTGGATTTACGATGGATGGAGACGGATTTGGATGGCTCACCGCTTCAAACGGGACGTCTACTGACTGCAGCGGTTTTGAAGCCCGCTTCGTTCCAGATGGCAACGACGGTATCGGGGCAATCACCGTTCTCAATCACGGTAATTGCAAAGATCCAGTCATCGTTGTTGACGCTGTTCGCTCGGGACTGGGCGACGGTGACGACCCGGTGTTTTCTACAACAATCCGTTCCTATGTCTACTCAAACCTTACCAATACTGGTTCAGTGACCATACCAACTGAGGAGATTCTCGTATTTTTTGATGGTTCACACGTCCTGGTTCATCAGCAGACAATGCAAAATCAAATCTCTCATTCCAACCTGTTCTCAGGTGAAACCACCGATATGGTGTGGCGAAATGTTGACGCTGCATCTGAGCGACTAACATTCACCGTTGGTGAAACAACGGTGTCGCAATCCATTGTGAAAATTTTGTGAGGTGAATGCATGGCAGACGGAGGAGCATCAACGATCATCATGCTGGTCACTGCGCTGCTGATTTCAAGTGCTGCCAGTGCAGTGTTGATTCAAGAATGGGCGGCGACTTCACGTGCGATTCAACAACAGCAAGAAGGGTTACAGGTGTCAGAACAAATCAGCATTGACTTTGCAGGTGACCCAATGATGGTTGAACTTTCCACTGCTACAAATCCAAATGAAATCCATTTTTACCTTCTTAATTCAGGGTCTCACACTTTGAAACACTCCAATGCTGGTGGTGATGTCTACCTCACAGTATTTGTTCAGGGCGTGCTGCTGGATGAAACATCAATCGATGCTGATTTTGTTCCGCTGTTTAACGAAGACACCAATACATTTCAGACTCCAACTCAATGGGAACCAAATGTGATGATGGAAATCTCACTCTCACACACTTCGTTCAATGACTTTAGCGACCAAGATAACATCAAATTGTACGTTACAGCACGTTCGAATGAAGTCTCCGGCCTTTCGATGTCAACAAGTATGAGTGAGGAGGTGCGATTGCATGAAGTCTGATTCAACCGAAGATCCGTTCCGCACCGCCCACAAACCTATCGAAGATGGTTTTCCGTTTGACTTGGAAACCGATTCACTCGCCGATACGATGGGGCTTCGACTACCAAACCGTTCTCTCTATGTGTTGCAGGGACAAGTTGGTGGCGGAAAGTCGCTCATTTCCCAACGCCTCGTGTTTGGAATGGTCGAGAACGGCGTCAAAGTATTGGTCATCTCAACCGAACTTACAACACGGGGTTGGATTGAACAGATGCAGTCAATTGGTTACGGCATCACTGACGCAATCCGTGAAGGTAAACTGATGGTCTTCAGTAGGTTTGGTACCATTGCTGAAGCAAATCCAAACGTTGGCCTGTACGAACTTCTCGAATCCGATGCGATCGAATTGGCAGACGTTGTCGTGATTGATTCAGCAAGTTCACTCATGCCGGCTAATCTCGATGATACGAGCCGCTTTCAGTTGATGCAAAGGTTGCGTCAAATTTCATCACAAGGTCGTTCATTGATGCTCTGTGTAGACCCGGAAGAGATGGATGAGAAGTTGATGCACAACCTGCGGAGTTCTGCTGAAATTGTCTTGGACCTCAAAACCAGCATGATTGGCGGCGAAATCAAGCGGAACATTGTCGTGACCCGTTTCTTACGAGCAGCAGGTCCAATTCAAACATCGGTTGGATGGCGTGTTGAGCCAAGCATGGGCTTCATCGTTGACATTACAGCGGTGAGCTGAAGGAGGGAGTGTAGATGGCCGGAGATGAACCACGATTCGCGAAGGGCGACCTCAACAGCGTCATGAACGCTCATCCACACGTCGGCGATTGGGTTCGTGATTTCGAGGCAAGGTACGGTACCCGTCCAGTGTACTATGGGCCGCTTGACAGGGATGCGAAGAAGCAGCGGCCTCTGAACCTAATTTACCTCGCGAAAGAACCAATTTTCATCCACATCTACGAACCTCCTGCTGATGAAGAAGGCGGTGGGCAGGTCTTGTGGTTCGGTCTTGAGCCGCAACTCACTGAAGAGGAAGAAAACATTCGCCGGGGGCTGGTCGACATCCTGCTTCAGGAAGCACCCAGTGCTCCGAGTTTCACCACTGACAATGAGTTTGAAACCATTCTCGGACAAATGATTGACAAATATACCGTTCTTGAATCTGAACTTACCACGTCGGTTCGTCGTCAAGGGCGCATGTGGGAAATGATGGGGTTGGATGACAAGCGAATGATTGTCACTCCACAGCAACGTGAGCGACTGCATTACATCATCATCCGCGACCTCATTCGAAACGGTCCTCTCGAACCGCTTCTTTCTGATGAGATGCTTGAAGATATTCACTCGATTGGATTGAAGCACGTTCACATGGACCACAAGGTGTTTGGAATGGTCACTTCGAACATTCGGTTTAGAGAACGGGATGTTCTTGCTCGATTCTTGCGAGCAATGTCGGAGCGAATTGGTCGACCTGTATCGGATAACAAGCCGATTATTGACGGAGCCCTTCTCGACGGTTCTCGTATCAACATCATCTTCTCAGACGACGTATCAATGCTTGGACCATCGTTCACGATTCGTAAGTTCGCTGAAGAAACAATTTCGATTACACAATTGATTGCTTGGGGCACGATTTCTTCGCAAGTCGCTGCCTACATCTGGATTTGTCTTGAATACGGCATGTCCGTCTTGGTGTCTGGTGAAACCGCATCCGGTAAGACAACAACTCTGAATGCAATTCTCCCATTCATTGACCACAACGTCAAGATTTACTCCGCTGAAGACACGCCTGAAGTGAAGGTTCGTCACAAGATTTGGCAGCGACTGGTCACTCGAACATCGAAAAATGAAGATTCCAGTGTTGAGATGTTCGACCTTCTCAAAGCAGCACTTCGTAGCCGTCCTCGATACATCATCATTGGTGAAATTCGTGGTGTTGAAGGGGCGACCGCTTTCCAAGCAATGCAAACAGGTCACCCGGTAATCGCTACGTTCCACGCATCATCGATTGTCAAAATGATTCAGCGGTTTACTGGTGACCCAATTAACGTCCCGATTCGTTTCTTCGACAACTTAAATTTTGCAATTTTCCAAGAAGTCGTGGAAGCACCTGGTGGGGGAATTGCTCGTCGTGTCACCGGTATTGACGAAGTAATTGGATACAACAAGCACAGCGATGGTGTTCTAACCCGTGGTATGTTCGAATGGGATCCTGTGAAAGATAAGCACTATTTCCGCGGTATGTTCCAAAGCCACTTGTTGGAGAACAAAATTGCAGCAATGGCAGGGGTTGCGAACAAGCGAGATATTTACGATGAAATGCTCAAGCGTGCAGATGCACTTCAACGAATGGTGGACAGAGGCTTGACGCACTATGATGACGTGTTTGATTTGCTCGGAATCTACTACAACAGTGGTTGGGAGCATTTCGACAAGGCTGTTGACAGTTGGAAAGGCGTAAATCAGGAATGAGGGATGATGTATGCAGCGAATGTCTTACTGGCAAATCGCTCTTAGCCGTCTGGAAATGCCGGTCTTGCGTTTCCTCATGTTCTTCGTAGGAGGGGCTGCTCTTGCAGGTTTCATCCTGTCATTTGTGATTATTTTCATCACAGGAGGGACGGGTGAAGACGGTCTTTTCACAGGTTCATCGAGCGTTTTGCTGATCATTTTCCTTCCAATTATCGCTGGTGGTGCAGCGATGGGTTTTCCGTTGCTGGAAGTGCGGCGTGCAGCGAACCTTATCGAAAAAGAGATGCACATGTTCATCACTCGAATGGGTATTCTTTCGCTTGGAGAAGTCGCGGCACAATCGATTTTTGATATTCTCAAACAGATGAGCGATTACGGTGAATTAGCGAATGAAGTGAAGCGGATTGAAACCCTTGTCGATAAGTGGCACACATCTCTACCCGAAGCATCCCGAATTGTTGCTCAACAGAGCCCAAGTCCACTGTGGGCTGATTTCCTCGACCGCATGGCGTTTTCCATCGAAGCAGGACAACCGATTGACGGGTTCATGCGCTCTGAGCAAGAAACCATCGCCGAACAGTATTCAACTCTGTACGATACTCGTCTCGAATCAGTTGACACGATGAAAGAGATTTACGTTTCACTCGTTTCTGCAGGCCTGTTTGGATTGGTGATTGCAGGTATTCACTTGGTGTTGTTTGAGGTTGGGTCCTCAACCGATACTCCCATTATGGTTGCAAGCCGTTTGCGATTCCTCCTCCTCGCAGGACTGCTGTTCACGATTATTCAAATCGGGGCTGTTGTCGCATTCCGGGCATCAATACCAGAAGACCCAACCTTTGCTCGAGACGACCTCGATACACCGTTTCGTATCAACTTCATTCGTTCGCTTGTTGGTTCACTCATTCTCACATCCATTTTGCTCGTCATCACGATTTTAACCATTCTTTCAGCATGGGAAGCTGTTACCACGCAGTGGGACAGGTACGGGCTTTTGTTCATTGCAGCACCCCTTTCACCGATGTTAATTCCTGCGTTGATGGTGTCTCGAGAAGAGCGTCAAGTCCTGCGCAGAGATGAGACGTATCCTGATTTTATCCGTGCCCTCGGTGGTACTGCTCAGGCTCGTTCAGCAGAACCGTCTGCGACAATCAAAGCGCTTCGTGGTATCGATTTCGGTATGCTTGACAATTCCATTGACCGACTTGAACGTCGTTTAGCCACTCGAATCGATTCAGACCAAGCCTGGGACTACTTCAATGCAGATACCAATTCTGCAGTTATTTCACGGTATACGCGTATTTACATCGAAGGTTCACAGTCTTCCGGTCAGCCCGCACAAACCGCAGAAATGGTGTCTCGATCCGTTGGTAGTCTGCTGTCATTACGTCGTCGCCGAGCACTTTCAGCGAACACCATGCGTGGTGTTGCACTTGGTCTTCTCATCGCTTGTGTCACCAGCCTGAACGTGACGATTGCCATTGTCATGAAACTTGGTTCCTCAATTGCTGGCGTTGCTTCAAGTTTTACCGACACTGACGTGAGTGTGCTTTCGGAATTCGGTGCCGGTCTTTCGCTTCCAATCATGGAAGATGCGTCCGGAGTTGATGAAAATATTCGATTGTTCAAAATCATCGTATCGGTGTTAATTCTCTTCCAAGTCTGGGCGGTTTCATCGATTTCTAATCGTCTGCGAGGTGGCGGAAAGATTACCTCGCTCGGTCAAGCGATTCAACTTCTTTGGATTGCAGGAATAACTTCGTACATTACTTCTCTGATTCTTGAAGCGGCGTCTTCGATCTTTGGCGTTTGATTGGACTCTTCATCCATCAGTATCGCTCGGTAAATGTATTATATCGTGCCGCACGAGCAAAATGTATGGAAGAACATGTTGAATTCAATCCTTCGTACACGCTGCTGACCTACTCCCTCGCACCTGGCGAGGCAATCAACGTTGAACCCGGAGCCATGGTGGCTATGGGTGGCGTTGAAATGCAGACCCGGTCAAGTGGTGGTGGGATTTTCAAGAGTCTAAAGAAAATGGCACTCGGTGGAGAATCGTTCTTCCTGAACACGTTCATGGCTGGGCAAGCCGGTGGATGGGTCAGCATCGCACCGGGCAGTCCTGGTGATATCAGTGGGTTCAATCTCGCACCCGGCCGTCAAATTTTCATTCAAGGCGGTTCATACCTCAGTTCAACGGTTAACGTTCAGACAGACACTCAATTTCAAGGGATGAAAGGAATGTTCAGTGGCGAGTCGATATTCTTTATCCGAGCTTTCACCGAGGACGGTCAAAACGGCCGAGTGTGGTACAACTCCTTTGGTGCCATTAAAGAGATTCCAGTCCAACCCGGACAAACCATCACGATTGATACCGGTCACGTTGTAGCATTCGAAGATTCGGTGCAGTACACTATTTCGAAGGTTGGCGGAATGAAGTCCTTCCTCGTAGGGGGAGAAGGCTTAGTCATGAACTTCACCGGTCAAGGAAGCGTTTGGATCCAGACCCGTAACGTCGAAGCACTTGCAGGAAAACTCATTCCGTTTTTGCCGTCACGCGGTAATTGAAGACGCTTCGACTGAACTTCAGCGCTTTCGTTCCTCAGCCATTCGTTTTTTTGTGGCAGCCCATGAACAGATTGGGCATTGTGAGAGTTCATGCCTGCGAGCAGGACAATACTCTCGCCCGAAGAAAATAATTTGCAGATGGAGTTTATTCCACAGTGACTTTTCAAAAATTGCTTTGAGGTCTTTTTCTGTGCGCTCGACCGTGGTACCATTGGACAACCCCCATCGTGCTGCAAGGCGGTGAATGTGCGTGTCGATGGGGAATGCAGGTACGCCAAACGCTTGTGCCATAACGACTCCGGCGGTTTTGTGACCAACTCCCGGTAGCGCTTCAAGCTCTTCAAATGTGTTAGGCACTTCCCCTGCATGGAATTCAACCAACATCTGTGAGAGCCTCAGAATGTTCTTGGCCTTGGTTGGAGCAAGACCAACCTGACGTATGTCATTGAGAATGGTTTCGACCGGGACAGTTGCCATTTTGGCCGCATTCGGTCCTCGTTGGAACAACTCGGGGGTGACCTCGTTCACTTTCAAGTCAGTTGTCTGCGCACTCATCAAGACTGCAATAAGCAGCTGGAAATTGTTCTCATGGTCAAGAGGAACCGGTGTCTCAGGGTAGAGTTCTTCGAGCATTTCGACAATTTTGACTGCCTTCTCACTGCGTTTCATTCATTCACCTCTGTGAGACAGAAGTTGAGGTGGCACTCTGTAAGTATAGTTGACTGAAGGGCCGAGGAGTCGGACTTCGTTTGCTTCTCCATCAAAAACGACGGTATCGATGCTTGACTCAATGCCGTGCAGCGGCATGGCTGCTGCAAACGCACCAGATTGAAACAGGCCAAGGCTTGTCTGGACATCGTCCGAGAATGAGTTGAAGTGGGCCTGGTTTGAATCGATTTGAACTTCACCAATGCCTCTGAAAAAAGAAGCAAAGGTTTCGCACACGTGTTCCCAATCTGAAATGGAGACGGATGTCATAGCCATACCTCACGATTCCATTTGGACTGCATACGCTTCTCCAGTTTTCCATCCAAAGAACAGTCCTAACCCAACCGAAAGAAGAGGTATACCGTTGCAGATGGCGTACATCCAAAAGCCCGACATAGGTTGCCCAGCAGAGTACCAAACTAAAAGGGTCAACAACAAACCTGGGAGAAGTAAGACACCTCCCATGATGAGTGTCCGAAGCAGTCGCATACCACTGGCAAGAGGTCGAATGCCATAAGGTGTGGTATGCCTTAGTGATTCAAGCGAAGCGATAAATCAGATGCTGAAAGTGAGTTCAGGATGTTGTCGGACTCGATCCAGCCCTTACGCGCAACCATTACGCCGTATCCTACATCGGCTAAACCGCGTACTGAATGTGCATCTGGATTAATGATGACGGGGACACCCAGTTCCTTTGCATGTTTGCATAGTCGCCAGTCGAGGTCCAACCTGTACGGGCTTGCATTCAATTCAACTGCCTTTAATCGGCCATCTCGGTTGTGTTCTGCCATGTGCTCAAGCACAGCATACAGATCGACTTCGTATCCTTCTCGCCCTTGCAAGATACGTCCAGTGGGATGCCCGAGGATGGTTGTAGCAGGGTGGTCGATACAGGTTAACAAGTCCTCAGTATTTTGAACCTCATCCCGGGCTCGCCATTTTGAAATAGCGTGTACTGAGGCCACAGTATAGTCCAGCTGGGCCAGAACATCATCGGGATGGTCGAGTTTCCCATCAGCCAAGATGTCTGATTCGACACCGTGGAACAATCGAAAATCAACTCCTTCCTCTTCCCAAGCCTGATTGTACGATTTGATCATCGTCCCCTGGTTGAGTAAATCTTCCGCGCTTGCGCCATTTGCTACTTTGAGTGTTGGTGAGTGGTCTGCGACCCCTAACCAGTTCCACCCAATTTTCCGGGCAGTATCTGCCATTTCCTCAAGCGTTGCTTCACCGTCAGAGAGCGTTGTATGGTTGTGAAGTGCGCCTCGAATGTCGTTGTTGGTAACCAAGTGCGGCAGTCCGCGATGTTCTGCAGCCACAATCTCTCCCATGTCTTCACGAAGTTCTGGTGCGACCCATTCAAGTTCGAGATGACGGTAGATTTCTTCCTCCGTTTCAGCAATCAGTGAGTACTCCGCAGCCGCCATTCCCTTCAGTTCGCCGGCTTCGGCTTCGGGAATTAGTCCGAATTCGTTCAGTCGCATGCCTCGGTCAATAGCCCGCTGACGCATGGCAATATTGTGCTCCTTACTGCCGGTAAAGTATGCTAATGTGAACGGGAACACGTGAGGAGGAACCAATCGAACCTGTGCATCAATGGTTCCACCACTTTCGAGTTGTTCGTAATGCTCTCCTCCAATTGCATCCAAAACATTGGGATCGATGTGGTCGAGTTTGAATCCACCTTCAAACACGCTTGTGTCCAGAATTAAGCTAATCTTCGAACCGCCAGCACCTTTGACATCCGCAATACCGGGGAGTTTCAATATCGAATCCGCTACTTCATCATGGTGCTCTGGAAGTACCGCAACAACGAGGTCAAGGTCGCCGATGGTTTCCTTTCTGCGCCGAGCACTTCCTGCTAACTGGGCTTTTATGACACCATCAATGGTTGAAATGTTGGATTGAAACGCTTCACCGTACATTAGACCGATGTCCAAACGGCGTCGAGCTCTGAACCGTGCCAACAATTCAATACCGTCAAGCATTCGCTGCTGTGATTTTTCGCCAAAACCCTTCATTGGAGCAATATGCCCTTCCAAAGCTGCTTGCTTGAGTGATGCAACCGAGTCGACTCCCAGTTCATCGCTCATCAATTTGATTCGCTTGGGTCCAAGACCGGGAATCCCGAGCATTTCAATCATGCCCTGTGGGGTCTGTTCGTGCAGGTCAACCCAATCCGACGGCCATCGACCTTCACCAATCGCTTGGGATAGCGCAGAACCGAGGCCTTTTCCAATACCCTTCATCTCAAATAACTGGCCTGTCGCAACCAATTCGCCAAGGTCTTCGGTGATTCCACCAAGCATTCGGCTTGCGTTTTGGTACGAGCGAACTCGAAACACATTTGCGCCTTTGAGTTCCAGCAGAACAGCGACTTGGTGGAGGGCCTTAGCAATCTGGTTTCTTGAAAAAAACGGTGGACCGCTTGAACGTGGTTTTGGGAGAGCAAAACCGCTGTCGGCCATGTTACGGGTTGCAATCGCTCCTTCTCAAACATTGCTCTATCGAATTCTTTGGTTCCTTCAAGTTGAAGAACCCCAAGCAATAGGGTAAGGTATGGTCAGCGTCGTGTTCATCGAACATCTGGCTGAAGGCCTGTGCGCCAGTGCAGCGCTCTTGTTCACGTTCATTGCTACATTTTCACGTTCTGCTGTTGCGGAGCGGTATGCTCAGAATTTGATTGCCTTTCTGCTTGTTGCCGCCGCCGCAGTTCTCTGGTGGTTATCGCTTTCAGGTGGAGTCTTGTGGGGTTCGAACTATCTTCCCCGGCCACTTTCATTGGTGTGCATCATCATTGCCATTTCCGCACGTATGAACATCAAAGGAGAAAATGTGTCCTTCGGAGCCAATCCCCATACCATCGGGAAAGATACTGAATCGGAATGATCAGACGATTTCGCCACGGGGGCTACTTGAATTTGTATCTTCCAAGTTCGCTTCATTCGCTTCTTTTGCCATTTTTTGATCGATGAACGTTCGCATGTATTCGGGGAGTTCCCCGTTGACAAAGATGACATCGTTGATGTGGTCGAGTTTTTTCAACGAGTAATAAATCTGCATGGCAGTCATCGGTGTTGAAGAGCAACCATTGCAGCCACCGTCAAGCGAGAGCATGATGTTTCCATCACTGGTGTCCAGTACGGTGACCACTCCATCATGTTCATCGAGAATGTCTTGAACCGGACCAATTTCGGCCAAAACTTCCTCAGCACTGATGCTCATCAATCTCCCCTACCTGCTTCTCCTCTTTCAACAATTGCTTCACAGATATGACGTACGGCAATTTCGACGGCGATTAGCTCGCAAACACGGAAAAGGCGACTATGGGGTAAATTTACAAGGGAACCACTTATGAAGGATTCTCAGGTCGCCAAATCTACAGGTGTTCTATAATGATGGATAATATACCAATAATTGCCGCAGGAGCAGGTCTTTTCGGACTTGTCGTTGCGTTTATGCTGTACCAACAAGTAAACAAAGTGAAAATTGACAATGAGAAAGTTGCCAACATCACCGAAGAAATTCAAAAAGGCGCTATGGCGTTCCTCTTTGCAGAATACCGAGTACTCGCCATTTTCGTGGTCGTTGTTGGTGCTGCACTGACACAACTCAACGATATGAATACCGCTCTTGCCTTCTTTGCAGGTGCACTTGCATCCGTTGCTGCTGGATTCTCAGGAATGCGTGCCGCAACTTCGGCAAACGGCCGAACAACCATGGCCGCTAAGAACGATGGCAAGGCTGGTGCACTAGCCGTTTCTTACAACGGAGGGGCTGTCATGGGCCTTTCAGTTGGTGGTCTTGGGCTTCTCGGTATTTCTCTTGTTGCATATTGGCTAGGAGCAGGCGATGCAGATCACGAACTTTCAGCCGCTGCAGGATTTGGTATGGGTGCTTCATCCATCGCTCTGTTCGCTCGTGTTGGTGGCGGAATTTACACCAAGGCTGCTGACGTTGGCGCAGACCTGGTCGGAAAAGTCGAAGCTGGAATTCCAGAAGACGACCCTCGTAACCCTGGTGTAATCGCTGATAACGTTGGAGACAACGTCGGCGACGTTGCAGGAATGGGAGCAGACATCTTCGAATCCTTTGTCGGTTCAATCATTGCAGCAATGATCATCGCCAGTTCTGATGACTTTGCAGGTTCATCTGACTACATCATGATGCCAATTATGCTCGGCCTCATTGGATACATTGCATCCATCATCGGTGTATTCTCAATGTTCGTTCTCAAGAACGGAAAAGATGCCGCAGCAGCGCTACGTAACACCACATTCATTGCAGCAATTCTCTTTTGGGCGGGTGGATACCTCTCCATCAGTCAAGGCCTCATTGACGTTGATGTGGGTGTCATGCACTCGGTTGTTTTGGGAAGCGTCGTTGGAATTGCAATTGGCCTCGTCACTGAGTACTATACCGGAATCGAACCCGTCTTTGGCGTCAAAACCAAAGCAATTCCTCACATTGGTGAAATGTCCAAGACTGGACCTGCAACCAACGCTATTGCTGGACTTTCAGTTGGTATGATGTCGACCTTTATTCCAATCATCTTGATTGCAGCTGGTATCTTTGGAGCAAATCACTTCGGTGGAAACGATTACGGCCTTTATTGCATCGCAATGGCTGCAATGGGCATGCTTGCAACAGTCGGTGTTACCATGACCGTCGATGCTTACGGGCCAGTTGCAGACAATGCAGGTGGAATCGCTGAGATGAGCGGACTTGGTTCCGATGTTCGAGCAATTACCGATGAACTCGATTCAATCGGAAACACAACTGCAGCAGTTGGAAAAGGATTCGCAATTGGATCTGCCGCATTGACCGCACTGGCACTGTTTGCAGCTTACACTGCAGCTGTCGGCCCAGACAACCTCGACCTGACATTGACAAACCCAATGGTCGTCATTGGCCTCCTCATTGGCGGCGGTCTGCCGTTCGTTGTCGCTGCTATGACCATGACATCGGTCGGTAAGGCAGCAGGCGACATGGTTGTTGAAATTCGACGCCAATTTGCAATTATGCGAGAAAGCTTGTCAAAGGACTCTTCGTTTGAAGGAGACCTAGAAGATGCTACAACATGGCCTGAAAAGGTCGTTTCAGGGGACATGACCTATCCCGACTCTCAAACATGTGTTGACATTTCAACCAAGGCTGCTCTACGAGAAATGGTCGGTCCTGGTGTCGTTGCGGTTCTTGCACCGGTCATCGTTGGACTGGCACTTGGAGCAGATGCTCTTGGTGGACTTCTTGCAGGTTCTCTTGTCACTGGTGTTCTCATGGCTCTGTTCATGGCAAACGCTGGTGGTGCATGGGACAACGCCAAGAAAGCGATCGAGCAAGGTCACATTGATGGCGCTAAGAAAGGTGACGATGCTCACGAAGCAGCCGTCATTGGCGACACCATCGGTGATCCGTTCAAGGACACATCTGGTCCATCACTCAATATTCTCATCAAACTGATGTCGATTGTTGCGGTAGTATTGGCTGGTACTGGCCAACTCGTGTGAGACGCTTTCAAGCGTTACACTCTTGAAGAAAGCCCAACTCGGCCTTTCATGGGTCGAAGGCTTGAAGGCAGCGTTATGCTGATGCTGTTACTCTGCACCAGTGTTCTTGCAGGGTGTACTTCAGGCACAACGATGTCTTCATCAGAAGACTCAACGACCGAAGAACAGAAGTTGCTCCCACAGTGGGAAGTAGGAGACCAGTGGCTCTATACCTTCATTACACCGCAATTTGGTGAAGACAGTGCTCGATTGGTCGTCGCTGAAATCGATGATGGAGAAGGTGTGTATCGTCTGGGAATCTCATCTGAACGAGAAGCTCAACGTCACGCTGTCATCAACCACAACCCTTTCCTTGGACGAATGACCATTGACGGTCTATCTGTCTATGAAAACGGTGAACCTCAACAAGTCTTCTCGTTCCCATGGACGGTTGGAGATACGTGGGCATTCACCTTGTTTGGTCAAGATTGGACTGCAACGACCGATTCAATCAACAACGGCAATGCTCGTGTTTCAGCAACTTCTGCAGAAGGTCATGAAATCTCTTACACCTTCAGCGGAAACAATGACTTCATGGATAGTTTTGTCTGGCGAGATGGTGACGGAGTACGCCAACTGCGAATGGATTTGAACGCTGCTCGGAGTGGCTATTCAGGTGACGTTTTCTTTTATCGAGCCGGTGATTTACTCGACAACCTGTATGAAGAAAACGACCAAGAAGTCTACGATACGTTCCTTGACGAGGGTCATTCCACGGAAGGCGATTGGAACACACTTGTATGGTATTTGGATGTGGATATTAGCCAAGGTGGCTCGGGCTCTCTCTCGATGAAAGACCATGCAGGTGCCTCACCACTTACACGTGCTTGGGGTTCTGGAGCGACTGAAAAAGGTGCTATTGGAACCATTCCCTCCAACACGGGGGAATACTCACTCACCGTAACCGTGCGTGGTCAAGGCTCCTTTGTTCACCTTCGAGTCGCAGGTGCACTTGTCTTCCAGTGGACGCTGTGAGGTGCTCACTTGCCCACACTCATCATGATGCATGGGATGACTGGCGATGCCAGCATGATGCGTCC
>MDTC01126359.1_pt1 | contig 18923 bp, 20 predicted proteins | sample 811181 | NCBI WGS metagenome assembly MDTC01 (sample SAMN05326644, study PRJNA326480) | marine metagenome | isolation source: seawater | place: Pacific Ocean: North | collected 2011
TGGATACGAAGCATCCTGTCGCAAATTTGTTCCACAAACCCTTGATTCAGATTTCATATGTTTTACTGATTCAAATGCCATTGTAGTCGATAACCTTAAGTGGATTGTTGATAGGACACCATATCATATCACTTCAAAGTCCAAGATTGATGATGGCTCCTATTATAATTCTCTGATTAACAACAGCTCATCATTTAACGTTGCAAAGTACTACAAGCAACAATGGTATTTGATACCCCGGTTAAAAGATTATGACATGGTAGTTTGGCTCGATGGCACTATTGAGATTACCAATGAAAACACAGCGCAAATTTTGTATGATAGCCTCAACAACGGGATGACTACCTGGGAACATGATGTGCCAAAGCGAACGTTTCATGGCGAGTACCAAGCCACGATGAGTATGATAAACAGCCGTTATCGAGGACAAAAGATCCAACAACAATATGAATATTACCTCTCGCATGACTTTAACGAAAGCAAGCTTAGGTTACTCACAGGTGGAACTTCTGTTTGGATCACCTGTATGGTAGCGTTCGCTAACAACGCGCGTGTTCACTCTTTCCTTGATCATTGGTATCTACAAACATTATCTCGAAGCACACAAGATCAGATTGGGTTTCCCTATAGTGTTTGGAAGACTGGGTTAATTCCATTGACTTTGCCCAACGAAAAGGTAAGCGGTAGCGGTAATCACAGTATTCTTCATCATAAGCATGGTCACAGTGGTACCAATAGTAAATGGCGACACAGACTAGCGCGTAATATCTCCTGGTGTGCTTCATGGCTACTTGGCTACACTAAATAAAAATACCCAAAGTCTGTTTAAAGACGAGCACCTGGGGCCCTTTAAAACAAAAAATCCAGAACCAACGTTGAAAGTGGCAACAACATTAAAAAGCGTAACAGAGTAAAAAGCCGGCCAAGAGTTCATAAATGTGCTTTATATTATTTGCCCTGCTAAGATAATAATATTATGCAACAAAAACTAACAATTGAATCAAAGACGCCAACGAGAGAAAATATAGAGGACACGGACTATGCGCCCAATACCAGCGTTATTGCTCAAAAAGCATTGCAAAATAGTCAAATCAGCAGATCTTCCAATTGTGATAAGGATCGATGACTAAGCATTCAAAAAAAGTTAGGTTATACCTAGTCAATGCACCCAGTGCTGAAAGTATCGCACCTGATACATTTAAAATTTATAGCCAAATCGTGGCAGCGTATCTACCAAATTTTTTTGCCAGGGTTGAAATTATAATAATCACCCCCAAATAGAAAGCAACAAAGGAGTATATTGGCGTTATGGCAAAGTCTGAAAGTAGTAAAAAATGGCTAGCGAGACAACAAAAAGACCTTTATGTGCAAAAGGCAAAGCAGTGTGGCTATCGTTCTCGAGCAGCTTTTAAACTTAAAGAAATCCAAGAAAAGCATCAAATAATACGTCGCGGAATGCGCTGTCTAGAGCTTGGGTCTGCCCCAGGAAGTTGGTCGGAATTACTCGCCGATTGGGTAGGGTCATCAGGCAAAGTCTTTGCAGTTGATCTACTAGAAATGGCGGCTATTGCAAATGTTGAGTTCATTCAAGCCGATATTGAGGACGATGTCTTTTGGCAGTGGTGTGAAAAGCATCAGGAAGCGGGATACGATATGGTGCTATCAGATATGGCGCCAAATACAACTGGGCACCAGATGACAGACCAGCTGCGCAGTGCACGATTAGTTGAATTGGTCATTGAAGTGGCTAAGACAACACTAAAAGTAGGTGGAAAAATACTGGTTAAGGTGTTCCATGGAAGTGAATTTAATGACATACTTAAACAATTGCGTTTAACGTTTAAAAAGGTTAAGGTTATTAAACCAGACGCCTCGCGCCAAGCGTCGGGAGAGGTCTATGTACTCGGCTTAGACAAAAAGCCACTCTAGAGGCCAAACGATTAGGAGACATATCATGAGTGAAAAAACGAAAAATTTAGCGTTATGGGCTGTCATCATATTGATGTTGATGAGCATTTTTACCAGTTTTTCACCAACAAGAGATCGAGTGAACAATCTCAAATACTCGGAGTTTATCCAAAGAGTTGAGCAAGGTGATGTTGAATCAATTGAAATTCGTGAACAGAATATATCAGGGCGTTTGTCTGACAACACAGAATTCGTCACCTATATGCCAGTACATGATTCAGGGTTAATCCCCATGCTACAAAAAAATAGTGTTGCATTTTCTGGTAAAGAGCCTGAGCAACAAAGCGTGCTGCTGACCATCTTTGTCCATTGGACCCCCTTCTTACTATTAATCGGGCTTTGGTTGTGGGCAATGCGACAACTACAGGGCGGCGGTTCAGGTAGCAAAGGTGGGCCAATGTCTTTCGGACGAAGCCGTGCAAGGCTCCTTTCTGACACTCAGAAACCAGTCACCTTCGATGATGTTGCTGGGGTTGAAGAAGCAAAGATTGACGTACAAGAATTTGTTGATTTCCTTAAAGATCCAAGGAAGTTTCAAAAGCTTGGTGCAAGCATACCATGCGGAGCACTCTTAGTGGGCCCCCCGGGTACAGGTAAAACCCTGCTTGCAAAAGCAGTCGCTGGTGAAGCAGACGTACCGTTTTTCAGCATTTCAGGATCAGATTTTGTTGAAATGTTTGTCGGGGTTGGTGCCTCGAGGGTGAGAGACATGTTTGAGCAGGCTAAGAAGCAGGCACCTTGCATTATTTTTATCGATGAAATCGATGCAGTCGGTCGTCAAAGAGGCGCAGGTCTCGGGGGAGGACATGACGAGCGCGAGCAAACACTTAATCAGCTCCTCGTCGAGATGGATGGTTTCGAAGGCAATGAAGGTGTGATCGTGATGGCTGCTACCAACCGACCAGATGTTCTTGATCCAGCACTATTGAGGCCTGGACGCTTTGACAGACAGGTTGTCGTGCCTTTACCAGATATCAATGGACGGCAAAAAATACTTTCTGTTCACCTCGATAAAGTTGTAACCGACAAAGACGTGGACCCAATCTATATTGCGCAAGGAACGCCAGGATTCTCAGGTGCAGATCTTGCAAATCTTGTCAATGAAGCTGCACTATTTGCTGCAAGAGAAAACAGGAAAAAAGTGAGCATGCAAGAGCTCGAGATGGCCAAAGATAAAATCATCATGGGCGCTGAACGACATACGATGGTCATGAACGAGGACGAGAAAAAGCTTACTGCTTATCACGAAGCAGGCCATGCCATCGTTGGACTCGCAATGCCAGACCATGATCCAGTGCATAAGGTGACCATCATCCCTCGCGGGCGAGCACTCGGGGTAACTGTTTTTCTACCAGAAAGAGATCAGTACAGCCAGTCGCTTGAAAAACTTGAAGGCCGTATCTCGGCACTTTATGGTGGAAGGCTGGCCGAAGAAATGATATTTGGTATCCAGAAAGTGACGACAGGTGCTTCTAACGATATCGAACGGGCAACTGAGCTAGCTAGAAATATTGTGACGGTGTTTGGGTTGACTGATTCACTTGGGCCAATCAATTATACAGCGGAACAAAATGAAGTCTTTCTAGGCAAGTCAGTCGGTAAAGAAAGAGAATGTTCAGAGCAAACAGTTTATCAAATCGATAAAGAAGTTAGAAAAGTAATCGACAGGAATTACGAAAGAGCCAGAAAAGTATTGAGTGAGCACATGACAGAACTGCATGCGATGGCTGATGCATTGATGAAATATGAGACTATTGACAGAGATCAAATTGCCGATATCATGCAAGGCTTAACAGTCAGAGAACCTGAGCATTGGGAAGATAATAAGAGCAAGAAAAATAAAACGGGTGAGAGCGGTGCTAAGAAATCTCCAGCCAAAAGAAAGTCACCCCCTAAGCCTCGGAAAAAGAAGACCGATGATAACAGTCTGATTATTGATTCTGACGGTGCAGCATAGGCTACGATGTGGCCGAGAACCAAAAAGGGATGCTGTTTGGCACAGATGGTATTCGCGGAAAAGTAGGATCATCGCTATTGACGCCTCACGGCATGTACGCGATAGGAAGGTCGCTGGGGCAAGTGCTCTGTGATGAGTATGCTGAGACCGAGGAGAAAACTGTTGCGATTGCGCGCGACAGCCGAGCGTCAGGTTTATTTATTCAGTCAGCGTTAATCGCCGGTCTGAATCATTGGGGTATTCGTGTGCAAGTTTTAGGTGTGCTACCAACCCCTGCAGTATCATATTTCGTCGAAGATACTGCATGCATAGCAGGCATTATGATCACCGCATCTCATAATCCCGCGTCTGATAATGGAATAAAGCTTTTTGCGCATACAGGCGATAAATTATTCCCGAGACTTTGTAATCAATTGATTGACTATCTAAATCAGGATAGCACTGAGCAGGATCATGATGTCCCCCTAGAAAGTACGTGTGTTGATAAATTAGCTAGGAGTCATTATCTAAACAAGCTAAGTACAATTATACAGCCATATCAGCACTACTTTAAAAATAAACACGTGGTGATTGATGCTGCTAACGGAGCGGTATCAACCGTCGCCGAGGCAGCTTTTCGTGATCTTGGCTGTTGCGTCACAATGCTAAATCACCAGCCCAATGGCCATGATATTAACGAGCAGTGCGGAACAAATCACCCAGAATCATTACAGAAGCAAGTGCTGAAGGATCATGCCAGTTTTGGTGTGGCTTTTGATGGAGATGGTGACAGAGTTCTTCTTGTCGATCAATTGGGGAGAGTGCTATGTGGGGATCACCTTCTTTTAATACATGCTGTCATCGGGAGTCTTGACAAAGTTGTTACAACTCCAATGGCAAATCAGGGCTTGATTGAGGCGTTATCTGAGAATGGAACACAGTGTATAATCAGCCCAGTTGGTGATCAAAATGTTTACCAAAAGATGCAATCGACCGGTGCGTCAATAGGTGCTGAAAGTAACGGTCATTTTATTGCGCTTGCGCATTCTCGATCTGGAGATGGATTACTCGCGGCTCTCTTAACATTAAGCTTAGTGTTAAAACAAGGTAAGCAATTAGATTACTACCATGACGCATTCTGCGCGCACCCACAACAACTCATCAACATACGCTATAATCCTGAGCATGATGATCAAAATGTGTCCAAGGCTATCAAATCAATGCTGGGTCGTTATCCACATATTGACGCTACAATCAGGGCATCAGGCACTGAGCCATTACTACGAGTTAATCTCAAGGCTAGACCTGAACATGCGTCAATACTTAATGAAGTCGTTACGTTAATCACAAGGCAATACTCAGAAAACTGCCAATTACACTAAGCGACGACTATTTGATTCAATCGAATGGCAAAGGGCAACATAACCGGGTACAATTGAAAAGATGAACATGGCACCACGTATGAAACTGCAATACCAAAAACGAAGAGCGACGCTCATGGATCAGCTTCCTGACAATACAATTGTACTCATGTCAGGTGCTAAGAAACACTTACGCTCCGGCGATCAATTTTTTCCTTTTTGGCAGTACGCAAATTTTCACTATTTGACCGGGTGGCCAGAGCCAGACGCTACACTAATTATTCAGCGCCAAGGGCGTGAAATGCAGTCCATTATTTTTCATTCGGGTTATGATCCAGTTGATGAAAAATGGCACGGAAAAAGCCTGTCGCATCAAGAAGCAAAAGAGCTTTACGGGTTTGATGAAGCGTACGCGTGCGACGCCCTGGATCAATGGTTGCATAACCACATAAATAAATTTACGGCCTTGTATCTTACCTCAACAGAGAAATCACCAGCACCATTACCGAAAAGGTTAATGATCGACAATAAAGTTTTGGATGCGCAATTAACAAAACTTCGATTGTACAAAGATCACGCTGAATTAGAAGCAATGAAAAAAGCATGTTCAATTACTGTATCAGCGCACCTTGACTGTATGCGTCAAGGTGTCAATGGCGCTTTTTCTAATGAGCAAGAAGTTGCAGCGACTTTTCAGTATCAATGCGCGATGCGCATGGCTGAAGGATTGGCTTATGAGTCAATTGCCGCATCAGGGCAAAATGCCTGTATCTTACATTACACCAAGAACAACATGGCCATCGAGCCCAGTAGTTGTGTTCTGCTAGATGCAGGTTGTTCGGTAGATCACTACTGCGCAGATGTCACGCGTTGTTGGCCAGCCTCCGGTAAATTTACCAGTCAACAACGAATAATTTATCAATTAGTTTTAGAGACACAACAAGCATGCATCGCAAAAATAGCCGCTGGTGTCGCATACCAAGATCTTAAGTTGCTCAGTCAAACAATGATGATCGACGGACTTAAACAGTGTAAGATTGTCGATCAATCTGCCAGTGATGAGGTATTATTCAGTGCGTTCTATGGACATGGCTTAGGTCACTTCATCGGTTTAGATGTACACGACCCGGGCCCAGGAAGTAAAGATTTCCAACTAGAGGAAAATATGGTTATTACCATTGAGCCAGGTTTATACTTGAGAGACTGTGCATTACTCGTCGACAAGTCATTTGCCGGAATTGGCATTCGAATCGAAGACAACATATTAGTACAGAAAGACCATGGGTTCAATCTAACCGATGGTGTGCCTGTTCGTATTGACGAAATAGAGTCATTAGTATATGGATAAATACGAAACGGACATTCATGATGTGGCCGTTATTGGCGCGGGGATTGTTGGAATGGTCGTCGCTCGATGCTTCTCAAACACCGGGCTTAGGGTGTTATTGCTCGATAAGCCTCCAACCTCCGCGACAGCAATCGGACATTATCCTTTGACTTTGAGACACAGCTCACGAAAATTTCTAGAGTCGTTAGGTTTTAATCTATCCGGTATCGAAACAAGCCTAGTAAAGACACTCAACCTCTCTTCGCGTGGATACTTTGGATCAGTCAAAATTCAAGAGCCAAATTTTCAGACAATGGCAATGGTCATGCCAATCAATGATGTTATTGAATGTATTCAGCAACAAATTAATGAAGATGCCAGAATTGATTGCGTGAAAGTTACTATTACAGACATAGAGGCAGGTCCAGACGAGTTGCTTACATTAAAAAGCGTACACGGAAACTGGGACGTAAAGCGCTGTGTGCTTGCAGACGGGGCAAACTCAAATCTAAGCCGAAGTTTCCCAAGAAGTGGTGAATCCTATGCGCAGCCCATGCAGAGTATCATTTTGCCGATTAAGGCACGCCATTGGCAACAAGGCGCAGCGTTAATTCGTCAAGATCGACAGACAGTCTTTGGCGTGGTTCCAGGTCCTCAAAAAGAGTCTGGCTGGATTATCGCCACGACAGCTTATCACGAAACTTTGAATCAACACGCATGGAAAGATCAATATAATGATGATATCCTCAATGCTAGTTTATCAACGCGTCTAGGTGAAATCACCATTACAGATACGCCGGTTCGTCGGATTAGCATGTTACAGAAGCAGTCTATCATTGCTCAGGACGGCATCATTCGTATGGGTAATACTGCTTTGAGCACGCCACCAATTGGTGCACAAGGGCTTAATCTTGCGCTACAAGACTGTTGTGAACTTTTTCAGTTACAAAAGCGATATGCTTGGCAGGAAAACAAAGCCATAAACTGGCAAAAACAATTGGTTGCTAGCTGCCAAAGACGGCACGATTTTTGGTTTCAGAACATGAAACATGCACTGGATCGTCTAAATAGTCATGGAAATATATCCAATTTAATCAATGGCATGGCATGGGCCTTCGTAGGGTCCAATCACACCATCCAAAGTCAAATAGCTCGCGTAGGCCAGGGAGTATTTTAGATGGCGCATCAACAATCTACTAGTGTGGATGTTTTGATCATTGGTGGGGGAATCATTGGCTTAACGCTGTGTAACCTCTTGCTGAGAGCTGGCTACCGCGTCGGTTTAGTTGATAAAAAAATAGTTCGCGATAGCCCAGACAGTACAAGCCTAAAAAATGCTGCTTGGGTCAGTGCGCTTGCGCGACCCGGGCAGCGCTTATTTGAAAAAATAGGTATTTGGGAGAATATTTTGCAGTCTGCAGCGCCTTACACGGATATGCAAGTTGCCTTGTGCAACAGAGAAAAAATCGTATTCTCAAATCGAGATATCGGCCAGGAAAATCTTGGATATATCGTCAATAATACAACCATGCTTAAATATTTATGGGGCGCAGTTTCAAATTGGCGTCAACGGCTAAGCATCTTCGAGGACCAGCCACTGTCATGGACTGACCATGAAAGAAAACTTGAACTACAATCTGGAGAAGTGTGCTACACATCATTATTAATCGGCGCAGATGGTGCTCGTTCATGGACAAGATCTGCATGCAAAATTGAATTGAAGTCAAATTCATATATTCATGACAGTGGTTATATTGGCGTACTAAAGCATCATATACCTCACGAAAATCAAGCCAGACAAGTCTTCTACGATGCTGGGGTAATTGGTCTTTTGCCAACGAGAGATCCAGAGGCGAGTATTTGTGTCTGGTCAACAACGGACCAAGGTAATGGCGGTAAAGAAAGTCCCATGACAGGTGATATCGAACACCTTAATAGACTATTTAATGACGTCTTTGAGCCAGCAGAATACACGTTGGACGGTACGTGGACGCGGCGACCCATATACAGCCACCAAGCATGTAGTTATGTCAGAGAAAATGCCCTACTTGTCGGCGATGCAGCGCTGTGTCTACACCCACTCGCAGGCCAAGGTCTAAACATAGGATTGCGTCAGGTAGAAATATTAGCAAAATGCATCATAGCAGCAGGTAAAGCCAATAGCCTTAGTGAGTTTGATGATTACGCAAATAGCTATCAGAGGCAATGTCGAGGCTATGACGCCTTGTCTCAACAAGTAATAAGCTGGTGCAGAACATCAATGACTTCAACAGGCCCAATGCAGCATATGCTCGGTTTTGGAGCGTATCTCCTTAATAAATCATCTTTATTAAAACGGCAGTTGATCCGCCACGCATTAGAAGGAAATCAAGGTTAACCGGAATCCTTAAGGAAAAATAAGTATAAGGCACAAGTTGCTTACTTGAAAAAAATATGTATACTGTGAATAACCTATTCGAGAAATTATATGAAAAAAATACTCTCAATTCTTGCACTTGCTTGCTCAAGTGCCTTCGCGGTAGAATTTATTGAATTAGAATGCCACTCTGGTGTGCGCAAATGTACACATGATGAATGCGTAACAATTGTATTCAATAATAAAACCGCCTCACAAGTCCACGTTGATGGTTTATTAGATGCATCTTTAACTGGGGCAGCGCAGTTTATGAACTCGAAGTTTCACTTTTCACGCGAATTCAGCCCTGGAGAGACCTCTTGTTATGTTGAGACAGGAGGTATGGGCAAATGGACAAAAAGTGTCAAAGTAGTACTTCGTACTAAAGAAGGATCATGTGATATCTTTTTGCCCAAAAGTGCTGTCATGGCTAGCGATATGTACCGAGCGAATATCGAGTCTACAAATTATTGCGTTATTTCTCGCTAAGTGTCCGTGACTAGTCGCGCCACGTCTCAGGAAATTAATCAACAAGATATTGATGTAATGGTAGTCGGCGCTGCTGGAAAAATGGGTCGGCTCGCGTGTCAGGCTTTAACTGACGACATTAAAGTCAGGACCGTCATCTCTGTATTGCGGAGCGACTGCCTACAATCAATGCTGGTGGAGCATCAACCTCATATCCTACTAGAGTTAACGGATATTGATTCCGTTTTCTTGAATACAAGGATTGCTTGTGAATATGGTATCCCAGTGGTTGTTGGATCCAGTGGATTGACTGCTGATCAGTTACAGGCTTTGGATGCACTAAGTCGGAAAAAACAGATACAGATACTTGTTGTACCTAATTTTTCAATCGCAGCAGTGATGATGGTTAAAGCGGCGCGCATGAGTGCTGAATGGTTGGCAGACTGCGAAATTATTGAATATCATCATGCTGAAAAAAAAGACGCCCCGTCTGCAACTAGTCTGTATACTGCTGATGCTATTTACCAGGCTGGTCAAAAAAGCGAGGGAAAGTGCGTTGCCTCAACGGCAGGATATATTCACAAATCTTGTGTGCCAATTCACAGTGTTCGGACTCCGGGGTTTGTAGCAAAGCAGGACGTCATTTTTTCACAAAGTGGAGAGCGTTTAACCTTGAGTCTATCTCAGATCACTAGAGAAGCATTCATGCCGGGCGTTAAGCTAGCAGTCCACAGAATCAGAAGGCTTCACGCTGGATTACAGTGTGGTTTAGAGGCAGTTCTGGATTTGTCTAGTAGCAAGTTACAAGTCTCAGGGGTGCCGAGCTAAAGTTACAGGGTATTTTGGCTCCGTAAGTGCTAAACGATTACCAATCCTGAGCGAGATGGTTTTTTTACTTGGTCACCCTCCACGTGAAAAGTGGCTATCAGTGCTTGTAAGCTTGGATGTATCTCGGCATAGGTTCGAAAATCTAAATGACTGAGTTGATCAGTAATGGCTGATTTAGTACGAAGCTGCATTTTAGTTTTGATATTTTTCAGGTAAAACTCAACTGTTCTAGCAGATAAGTTCAACAAAATTCCAGTAGATTTAATCGTGTGGCCTTGAAGTATGCAATAAATGCACTCAGCTTCTCGTTCCGTAAAATAGAGGTGATCATATGGGGCGGGCAGCGGGTAAGTAACTTTGGGCGGTGCAGTGGATTTGATCTCGGTAGAGTCTTCCATTTTTTCAATAAATATATCAGTTTCCTGAAGGTTTGAGTAGCGACAACAATAGCCCCTTTGCTCATAGAGATGCACTTCTTCAAGGATAATTTGCCAGTAATAATACATGATGGAGTCTCGGTGAACCTAATTTAAGTATTTCATAATTATCATTGATATCAATACCGTGTGTTATTGCTTACACGCATTAAATATAAATGATTATGAATGATCAGTCTATCTATTACGTAAATAAATGTTATGACTGATAAGTAAATCATTGTGTGCTTGTTTTGACCATCGGTAGAGCCCATAGTAGATTTCAATAAAAAAGGTATAATCCTAGCTCTTACACCCTTAGGAAAACACATAAGCGATCAAAAGCCAAAATTGATAACAGATATGATTTACTACTATAGGTGAACAGTACACACTCTATCGGTTATATTCGTTGAGGTGTGGGCATCACAAAGGCGATACTATGATCTCAGCGGATAAAATCGATAGATGATAAATAGGAATCATGACAGTCGCACTTAGTATAATCAATAAAGTAATCTCAGTGATGCAGAAAATAAGTGGTTCTAGCCATGATCACACACATCATCCTGCCGGCCACCAAGTGATCATTGGCTTAACTTGTGGGAAGTCTTACGGTTATTTGATGTATTTAGTACGTATATGGATGCTGTTACCAGTGACATGTAAGGCATGATCGCCACATAAAACAGATGCATCACCATCTTTGGCAGAAAACTTGCAATGATACTTGGAATGACTGCAAGTAGTAATACCGTAAAGAAAACATCCCAGAATCCAGCTTTTTTGACCAAAGTATGCGATGAGGCAAACATTTGTAATATCGAAATTCTATGGTCCACTAAAAAATACACCCCAAACATCCACACGGTTGTAAAATAAACCACATACAGAACGTAGGCAATCAATACGGCAATAATCGCAAAAGTGCTGTATGCGGATATGGATGCTAAGCCGCTCCAAAAATCCTTACCGTAAAACAAAAATAGGCCTGCAGCAATTATGGCAGGGCCTAAGCGCGCGAGTAAGGTGAGTAATATGAAAGCTAACGACTTCAACCATCGCCCTTCGTAAAAGCCATAGGACATAGAGTCACAGAAAACTAATTGCTTATTTCGTGCAGCATTGATTAGTAGTTTCGTAAATCCTGCGTAAATACCCCCAAAGGCGATGATGCCAACCCCTGTCACACACAAACAAGCAGCCACAACAAAGTAAGTAATACAATTGAGTAACAGCATCCAATAATGCTGTCTAGTCAGCGTCAACGCTAAGGCAAAATAGTCATGAATTCTGGGGTGGTTTTTGCGTTTGCTCATGGTCTGCCTCGGAAGATTTAGTCATAACGTAACACAAACAACATCTTTTGTCTCGTGCTTTGCCGTGCGTTAAAAAATAATATGTGAAATCAGTGCAGAAGCAATTGATGAAATAAGTTATGAAGAACGATGTTTAAAATGCTTGCCAGTGCGGGTTTGATCATGAGCTAGGACTAGTTTATAATATAAAAGTCTAGGTTAGTGCTGTTATTTCTTTTGGATCTATAATCAATCGCACTGGGACGGCATTTATCTTGGTTGTTGTGTAGGCCTGCCACGAGTAGGAAACCTGATACTAATTATACCGCCCAAAATGAACCAAGAGGTTCAAGCGAGATCGGCATTAACTCTAGACGCTTTAACCCTTAGCAAGTGTCCTCATGCCAATTCAAAACAAGAAACAATTAAGAGAGTGTATGCTTAAGCAGCGAAAGGTGCTACCAAAACAAGCGCGACAGCAGGCTGAGCAAAGACTACTTAAGCAGATCATTCAATCGAAGTTATGGCAAGAAAGTCAACATATTGGATGTTATCTTGCGCGACAGGATGAGCTTGATACAGCCGCAATTATTCAACATTCAGTCCATGTAGGTAAGAAAATATCAGCACCAGTGACCACTGGACCTAGTTCCATGAAATTCGTGCGCTACCAACCTGGAGATATCTGTCATGTCCATCCGAAATATGGTGTCAGTGAGCCCTCGCAGCAGAAAGAGGATAGCTCGTCCGATATTGATCTTCTCATCGTGCCAGCTGTTGCTTTAGATGTTGAAGGTCATCGTCTTGGCTATGGTGCTGGCTATTATGATCGATTTTTACAAAAGCATCCTGCTTTAATTAATCGCACGATTGGTATTGCCTTCAAATGCTGCTACTGCGATTCAATCATGCCTGAGCCACACGATCAAAAAATGGCATACACCATTCTTGCCTAGCATTTAATGACGGCTAGTTTGGATCAATAATCCATAGATTGTAGGCATTGAAGCAGTGCATGACTGAAGATCGGCTTTCTTACTATCTTTCCATTTTTTTTTGAATGGACGCGATCTTTTTCCGTTTGCAAGGGGGAGGGGTGCTCCTTTGAGAAAAAAGGCCCATGCCAGAAGCACGTCCAAGGCCATAGAAGTGTTTGTAATAGTCAGTAATTTCCTGGCCCTCTTGAGTGGGGCGAGGGCAGTTTGACTGATATATGTTTCGGAAACGGTTTAGGATCGTATCAATTACATCTACAAACTGGTTTCTTCGAGCAGCTCGAAGGCAATCAAGCACAATAGCATCTTGGCGGTCAGGCATTAAGGGGTAACTGAATAAAACAGAAAGGGCTTCGCTTTGATTATTACTAGCGGCTAAGGTAAATGCAGTTTCCCCAAAAATATTACATAGATAAACATCTAATTTTGGATGGTTCATCAACGCCTTGACCATAGTCGTGCGTCCGTGCATACACGCGTACATAAGGGCAGTTTGCTGATAGTCATCTGCCTGGTTGATGATGAGCTCAGGCCTTTTGAGTAGCATGTGCATAGCCTGTTCACAACAATTGATAACAGCAATGACCAAGGCAGAGCGATACTTGTGGTTGATTTGATTGATATCAGCCTGATTCTCAATCAGCCATATTGCAGAAGCCGCAGCACTGCACTTTATCGCATGCATCAGGGGCGTGTAAGCATAAGCGTCTCTAGTATCAAGTTGTGCGCCCAGGGAATGAAGAAGGGGTAATGCAATGAATCGATTATTGCACACTGCATACGTGACTGCATTGTGATTATTTTGGTCAACTGTATTGACGTCAGGCGAGTGGGACAAAAGTACTTTAATTAAGACAGGATCACCATGCCTACACGCATGCATCAACGGTGTTGATCCATCTGGTAAACGGGCATCAACATGCGCTCCAAAGTGCAGTAGTGTTTTGGTCATGCGGATATCGCAACGAGATACAGCGATGGTAAGCGGCATGGCGCCGCATCCAGCTGGCTGGTTGATTTGTGCTCGACAAAAAGGATGGGTCATCATTTGTTCTAATAAATCAAAATTACCAGTCATCGCAGCAATAATGATGGGTGTTGCACCATCAGGTCGAAGCGATTTTTGAATGAAGTCTTGTGGTAGACTTCGAAGGAGTAAGGGAGCTAAGTCATTGAATGCATGCACGGCAATCATGGTTAGTAAATTATCTCCATCGATACTGAGATAATGCCAGTCATTTAGCTGAATGCGACGATGTAAGTGCCGGTGTAACGAATTGCGCACACGAGATGGTGAAGTTGCTGGGGTCAGACAGTGCATTACTTGGTTAAGTCACGATCAGTTCAAGGTTTTAATACTAGCACGGAGTGATCAATGCTGGCAATGCGTGTTTTAAGCGTGCTAGAAAATCATTGATTGAAGAAGGGCATCAAAAAGTCGTGCTGGTAAAGTTAGGACGGTAGTAAAGTCGTTGGCTTGGGTAAACCAACACAAGGCGTTGATTTGCAACCAGCAAATAGTTAAGATACAGCGAAAGATAAAGACACTGTTATGGAAAAAAATGAGCACAGAAAGTCCAATAAACATATCCCGAGTTGTTTTACCCGGATCTTAGATTACTTGTCTTGTGTTCGGGAAGAAAAATTAAAAGATGTGTTCACGCCTGTGGGTAATTTTGATGGTGATCAATTGTTTAGAGGTGGGGCTACTGAAATGCAAGAAGAGCATGAGACATCACAAGAAGGGAATATTTGTGCTCACACTGATAATAATTGTGGCAAAATAAAATCAGAACAAATGCCAGCGTCCATGGATAATCATTCAAGTAAAAGCCATTCGCTTGAAGGGCTGTCAAACAAAGAGCAGTCTGACAATGGACTGTCAGACGATGAGCTGTTAGACGAAGAACAGCCATTAATACTTGAGGCGTTACAAACGCATGGAGTCAAAAGTCCATACGTCAATAATGCCAGCACTGAAAATTCTGGGGGGCTTAGTACTTTTTTTTGCCGATCTGCCGCTCACGTTGGCAATCATGATGGTATGTACACAGAGCCAGAGCTTGAAGCAATAGCCGGTCATCATGGTCGTGATGAGAATCGCGCCGATCGATCACAAGGCGTCATGCCATAAAATTGGTCATGGCGCGATTGAGTCATAGTTAACTTGGATAGATCAGGCGCACATTAGCGGGTCAGGCTGAGTACAGCGTAGATAAGCCTGAAACGCCAACCGAGAATTGACATTACCTAGCGGCCGGTGCTACCAAATCCGCCAGTACCCCGCTCAGATTGATCCTCATCAAAGTCCTCAACAATACGAAGCTCAGGCCTAACAATGGGTAAGAAGACAAGTTGTGCAATGCGGTCACCAGGGACAATAGGATAATCGTCGGCACCACGATTAAGGCAGGATACCATCAGGGGGCCCTGGTAATCAGAGTCAATCAGGCCAGTGCCATTGCCTAGAATGATGCCATGCTTATGGCCTAGTCCCGACCGGGGAAGTATTTTAGCACAATAGCGATTGTGGTTAATGAAAATAGCAATGCCTGTGGGGATAAGTTGACAATCGCGTGGTTTTAAAATCGTTGTCTCGTCATGACAGGCAATGAGATCCATCGCCGCAGAGCCATTAGTTTGGTATTGTGGCATAGGCCATGATGTGCCGAGCCGTTTATCAAGAATTTTGACTTGAACAGATGAAAGGTCGATGTGAATCATGCTTTAGTTCGCTGTAATTGGATATCCCAAATAATTGTGCATCACTGCATTAAGTTTGTCAACTTCCTCCTGATTTAGGGTTAGGTTGTGGGACTCAGCGACTTGTTTGGCTTTTTGCATATCGTGATCAAAGCGCTGTTGCTCATCAGCGGCATTTTGTTGTGCGGTGGTTTCGAATAGCGTCGGGTACCGTTCCACAAGGATTCTATCGTCGATTACTACTATTTTTGTTGGCATGTTAATAATTTCAACAGGTGTTTTAACTTTGATTTTTTCGTAGAGAATGGCTAAATGCTCCGGATAAAGATTGATGCAGCCCGAAGTGTTGCGCGTGCCAATGAGGTCAGGGTTATGAGTCGCATGAATTAGATAGGTATGTGCTGATAAATGTACAGCATAGTCGCCAAGGGGATTGTCAGGACCCGCGGGCATTTTTCTAGGATGATCGGTATAGCCATTTGCATGCGCCTCTTCTAGAACACCCTTCGGAACATTCCATATTGGTTTGTAACGTTTTAATGTGATGGTCATTTTGCCCGTTGGAGAAGGGTGGTCGAGTCGTCCAACGCCGACGGGAAAAACATAAAGTTTCTGCTCATCTTGGTCAAAGAAAAACACTCGTTTTTCAGGAAGATTTATATAAACAGTGTTAGGCTTTAATCGCTTTGGTAGAATAATCTTATTAGGGATTATTACAACCATGCCGGGCTCGAGATCAGTTTCTTCGTTAAGGTGGGGATTGGCGCCGAGTAAAGCATCGTAACCAGTATTGTATTGCCTTGATAAATCATGTAGATCATTGATTGTCTCATCCACAACGGCATATTCAACAGATCCAACAGTGGGCTGGCTGCCATCGTAATTAAATACCTGGCTGAATAAGGACGGTGACAAAAACATCATGAGTGTTGACATGATCAAAAAATTATATCGCAGCATCATCATCTTATGTATAAACGTTCTGTTGCTATAGTCAATACCGAGGGATTTGTCAAAAATAAATACTAATTTATCGAAAAAGTATTGAGTATCCAGCGATTTTGAGACAGTATGAGTAAGATTTATAGTGGAACAAGCGATGAGCAAGCCTTATATTTTGATTGTTTTTGTAAGTGAAACTGGGTCAACGCAAAATCTTGCGCACAGTATTGCTCGAGGAGTCAACAGCGTTTCAGGTATTGAGGCCAAAATCCGTACAGTGGCGCCCGTGCACAGCAAGCCCCAAAGCGAGCCCAAGCAAGCAGATCAGGCTATTGCGTTTGCGTCCAGCGAAGAATTGAAGCATTGTGCAGGATTGGCGATTGGATCGCCAACCCATTTTGGCAACATGGCGTCAGCATTACAATTTTGGCTGGAGGGAACTACAAGTCTTTGGTTTTCGGGTGCGTTAGTCAATAAGCCAGTGTGCGCGTTTACATCTTCATCGAGTCTTCACGGAGGACAGGAAACAACACTCATCAATATCCTGACGCCACTGTTGCATCACGGCATGATGGTGCTAGGTGTTCCTTACACGGTTGATGCATTATCCAAAACGGAAAAAGGAGGGACGCCCTACGGGGCATCGCACGTTGCTGGTGGGCACGACAGCGATGGGCTCACCGACCACGAACACTCTATTGCGATTGAGCAAGGTAAGCGTCTTGCGCGCATTGCGTTAGCTGTTGAGCCAGTCATATCGAATGAATAGATAAACTCGAGGCACCAGGGTTATGCATAACTATCGCTGGCAACTTTACAACCAAATTGGACGATACGGGCTTATATCAAAATTACTGCATTGGGCCAGTGCAATGATTTTCTCCGCGATGCTAGTTTGGGGATTCATGATGGCTGGTTACATTTCGGGTGTAAAATATTGGTCATGGTATGGTATGCACAAGCAGATAGGGATAATCTCGCTGTGCATAATCGTAATCCGTCTGGGATACAATCTTATCGCTGCGCGTGTGAGGACGTCGCATTGGCGTCTGCACATTGCGCTGTATGCTTGTCTTGTTGCGATGCCCTTGAGCGGTTGGGTGATGTCAAGTTCGGCAGGATTTCCACCTAAGTTATTCGGTGTCAAGCTGGCTATCGTGCCAAGTGGTAACGCTTGGCTAACCAAAAGTGCAGGCTCAACACACTTGATCGTTTCATGTATTTTAATTGTACTGATTGTCTGGCACGTGGGTGGTTTGGTCATGGATTATCGCCTAGGAAAGCGGCGCATTACACGCATGGCGCTGTAGATAAATACGTCCACTAGTGTTTCAGCAACATGCTTTGTGGCAAACGCGATCGTGTCAATCTAAGTCTTCAGAAATTCTTGTAATCCAGACTGTTTTTGGGTATAATCCCGACACGCAGTAGTAAGAGTGCGCAATTAGCGACACCTTGCTTATTATGAATAACGATTTTCTATGTGTCCAGGCAATCGGGTGTCAATAGATTGTAGCTTGTGGATAGAAAGTCAGTAAAAACCCGGAGACCACTCATGGCAGCAACCGTTGAACTCAAAGAACTAATCGAACACTGTGTGCATTTCGGCCACAGAACATGCTTCTGGGAGCCTAAAATGGCCCCCTACATTTATGGGAAGAAAAGCAAAGACCTGCACATCATTAATCTTCTCAAAACAAGACCCCTGCTACAGAAAGCACTCCAAGAGATAGAGTCCATCGCAGCTAGTAATGGTAAAATCTTGTTTGTATCGACAAAGCGAGTTGCACAAGAAGCGATTGAGCAATCAGCCAAGCGGTGCGAGATGCCTTATGTCAGTAAAAGATGGCCTGGAGGTATGCTCACAAATTTTAAAACAATACTACGGTCAGTCAAAAAAATGAACGAACTAGAGACTTTTATACAGACCAAAGAGTTCTCAAGCATGAAAAAGAAAGAGCGATTGAGTGCTCAGAGAGATCTAGGAAAGCTCCAGGCAAGTTTCAACGGTATCAGGCACATGAATAGCCTGCCGGACATGATTTTCGTGATTGATGTTGGACACGAACATATTGCTGTTCGTGAAGCTAAGAAGCTGGGAATCCCAGTCGTTGGCATCGTAGATACAAACTGCTCACCGGAAGGTATCGATTACGTTGTACCAGGAAACGACGACTCTCACAAAGCAATCGACCTTTACACAAGACTTGTTGCTGATACCATTGATGTTGCCCGGGAGAAAATACGCGAAAAGATACGAGCTGCAGAAGTTAAGATGGAAGGAAA
>MDTC01070008.1_pt1 | contig 18919 bp, 8 predicted proteins | sample 811181 | NCBI WGS metagenome assembly MDTC01 (sample SAMN05326644, study PRJNA326480) | marine metagenome | isolation source: seawater | place: Pacific Ocean: North | collected 2011
CGCAAGGGTTGCACGTCATACGATTGCCTTGTAGGCTGCCCTATGAGTCCGACGCGCTACCAACTACGCCACCCCGGCTTGAGCATTCGTGACGGCTAGACTCTTTGAATAATGCGGATGAATTTGCTTTGGTAATTATCTAAATCACCCGCACCATTTTCGCCGTAGCATTCATGCACTCCCAGCCTTCCGGTGGTCCATGGTCGACCTTCAAACCGCAATGGCGGCGGCTGCGACGGAGCGCAAGAAGCGTGACGGCGCAGCCAGCGAAGAGCGTAAGGTGAGGAGGAGTGGACCTAACTTGGGCATAGAATCGTTTGACCCTGTTAAGCACGTCAATAAAGAAAAGGCAGAAACTGCTTCGATGTGGTTGGTAATTGCCTTCTCTATTGCGGTCTCATTAATGATGCGCTATGTTCTAATGCCAAACACATCCCCAGAAAAATCCGATATCCTATACCTTATGCCACTAAGTGCCATCATACTAATCCCACAAGTACATCGAATGGTTATGCCGCAAAGATTTCAGGAGCATTATACCAAGGGGACTTGGTTCAAGGCCGGGTTTCTCCACACGTTCACTTTCCTAGCAATGTCATTTTTACTGGTAAATCCGCCAATGGGTGATATTGTTGCGCCAAAACTCGCCAGTCATTGGGCCATCGCTACAGATGATGGTGAGTTATTGCTATTCAATGAGGATTCAAGCAGCGACGGTATCATTGAGTGGATTGTTGATAATGATGGCCGATTAGAGGGTGAAGTTTGGTTACTATTTGCCCTAGCTGATAACGTAAATTCAGATGGTGCGGAAGTCTCAGTTGAGTTAACCCACCAGTCTGTGACTACACAATTAGATAGTGATGAATTTTATTGGGCCAATAATTCTGATAGAATTAATAATGCCACTAAAACAGACAACACATCGGCTCCAGAACTAGTACCTCATCAGAAAGATCAGCCCTTCGCAATCAACCTCGGCTCTGACTTAGCGGTTGGTAGTCATGATATCTTAGTGACGATTAAGGAAGATGGTGACCCTTGGGAGAATGAACGGGAATACCGTTGGAAACTTGTAGTGATCGAAGCTGTGGAATCAAATGACTCAACTCAATAAGTCACTATGATTAACAACAATCCTATCAATGATGTTGTTAATTTTCCTCTTATCGTAATTCTCCCTAGCGATTCGGTTAATTCTATGCCGTCGAATTGCTCTAATTGGTCTTGCGAGTGGTGTCCAGCAAAGTGCATTGAGTATAGTTTCAGTCTTCATCATTACCAACCCAAACTAACAGGATACAGGTGCGTTACTCATACTCCTAAAGTAAAAGTAAAACTAATCATTGCTTAAGGTGAGTCACTAATCTCGCTGTTAAAGCATCTAACTGGATTTGTTCTCCGCCGCCCTCGACCAGTCGGTAATCTACCTCTGCCATCCATTCAGTGAGGTCGAGTTTAGATTCCTCGCTCAGAAAATCTGCCGAATACAATTCGCGGTGGAGTTGGTTGACAAAATCAGTTCCTGCTAATCCGTATTTGTCTAACAATTCTCTTAGTCTCCGGCGTGCAGAGTGAAACCCATCATCTCGGCACGCTTTGAGGTACTGATGTAAGCTTTCGGGCGGTGCGGTTGCTGAAGTCTCGTAAATTAACTCACGGCTCACGTCGCTGCTGAGGGCTGCTGAGACTTGTAGCGCAGTCAAGGCTTTCCTCAAATCACCTTGACTAATTCTTGTTAGTGCTTCAGCAGCGTCATCGTCTAGGCTTACGTCCTCAAGTTTTGCCACGTGGTGAACTTGCTGTTGAACATCTGAATCTGCTAACGGCCTAAATCTAAACACTGCACATCTAGATTGAATTGGCTCGATGATTTTTGACGAATAGTTGCAAGACAGAATAAATCTGCAGGTTTCTGCATATTGTTCCATGATGCGTCTAAGGGCGCCTTGAGCATCATTGGTTAGTGCATCAGCCTCATCGAGGAAGATAATCTTGAACGCTGCGCCACCGTATGGACTAGTTCGAGCAAATTGTTTGACCTTTGTTCTAATGCTTTCCAGTTTTCTCTCATCAGAAGCATTCATCTCAAGCAGGTTTTCCCTATAATTTTCACCGAACACATCCTTCGTTAATGCCATGGCTGCAGTGGTCTTTCCGGTTCCAGGCGGACCAGCAAATAACAGGTGGGGAAATTGTTTCTTTTCAGCGTATATCGTCAGCCTTTGCACGACCGCTGGCTGGCCTCTTATTTCGCTGACAGAGCGTGGTCTGTGCTTCTCTACCCACAACTCGCTCATAGCCACATGAAGTTGGCGGACGCCCTTCAACATTATGATTGAATTTTAACAAAGTAGTCGGGGGTTGTCCGTTGATAGATTGCAATACCAATACAATCAAGGGAAAAGACAGTAAAAGGTGGCTCCGTCTCGCGTATGAGTCCCATGCCGTACGCGACCGAAAAACGTCGAGCATTAACTGCGATCTTCATTGTTTTTCTGTTTATTTTCAGTGAGATTTTGGTAGCTGAAAATGACTATCAAGTTGAACTAAATGATAAAAACAACGCAGAGTATGCGATTTTTCAATATACTGTGAATGCTGAGACATACATTGATTCTGTTGATTTCGATAGCAATCTTTTGTCATCATCTCAGGTACTGATAAGTGAAGCAAGTTCAAGCGAGAAGCGGGGATTATATCGCTTTACCAATAACCTAACCGCAATGTCCGACTCTGTGATTAGTGCTGAACTGAAATTGACTTGTGATGTCCTGTCGGAAACAGTCTCGGGGATTACTCCAGTGCTGTACGGTGCGACAGTGATAGCCAACTTTGCCCCATCTGAGGTGACTTGGAATGAGATTGCTGATTCTATTAGCTGGCAGAATGCTGGAATTGAAGGATCCAGCGATAGAACCTCATGGGAAACCCCTTCTGTTGCTAACTCTGTGGCAGGTTCGATACATGAGTTCACTCTTAACGTAACAAAACTTGCTCAGACGAGTCTAGAGCTTGGCCGCAATAAATTTGATTTCGTAATTTCCGCAATTGGCGGTGAGTTGAGTTGTCTGAAGAACGGCAACGGCAATACTGCTTATGACCCAGTTTTAACTATCAATCACACTCAAGGGGCTCATAGTGACGGTGGGTCTGTTGCAGTTGACTTCCTCGACAGCGGCCAACCTTTGATGACCGGAGGATTGATTCCTCAACCAGATTCTCACCCAATGTTATCGTACAACTCTCTAGTTGGTTCAGGTGTGGAATTCCAATTCTCACTTGCAGATGACTTTCGAAGCGAACTTAGTGGTAATTGGCTTTACTCTACATTGGATAATCCGTTCACAATAACTGGGACATCTGGGGAATACGACATTCCTGCTGCTGAGGCATTCAGCATTGGTGACATGATAAATTACCGATTTCGTACCATCGACACTACAGCTAAGTTGTCCGATTGGGAGTCCGGCTACTTCTTGTTGCCAGACTATATTGTCACCAACAATAATGATGGAACTGCAACGCTGGGCTTAACCAACGATGAATTTAATTTGCAGGGCTACAAGTTGATTGAGGATACTTACATTGCGTCATCTGGACCGAGTAGCAACTCTGCTCAGGGTAGCTCAGGGACCTTGTCAGCACAAACCGGGACCTCTGGTCAGCATGTGATTCACCTAGGCACCAACATACACCTGCTTGGATTGCCTGATAATGCGACGATAATTGACGCTGAAATAAGCTTGAATAGAATCAGCGCAACAACCCCGGGACCTATGTTGTCAATGCACGAATATACAGGGAACAGCTGGTCGGAGGATGAAGCTAAATGGAATTATGGTAGCATCGGCAATGCATGGTCAAATGGCGGTCAAGACACTATCAGTTCCTCTGAAGACACAGGTATCGATGCTAACCAAGTAAGCGATGTGTTCTCAATAAATATTCACAATTCAGTACAGCAAGCGCTATCTCAAGGCACGGAAAGCAGAGTAAACTATGTATTGACTGGCGCCATATCAAGTGACCAAGCGCCACCACAACAGCAGACCGTCACATTTGCCAGTAGCGAGTATTCCGCGAGCAGTACTATCTCAAAACCTAGTTTGGAAATCACCTATACACTGCCAGTAAACCAAACAGCTGCTGAGGCAAAACTTTTGGCACCAATCAATGGCCAAACAACTTGGAATGTTTCGGGGAGCAATTTATCCGGTAATACAACGCCAATAATGAGTTGGGAGACCGTTGATAATACTCAGCAGCACTCAATATTGCAAGTTTCAACCGACCAATACTTCAGAGAGATAATCTTAGAGGATGATTCTAGAGCGGGTAGCAACACACCTGTGAGTACCGATTCATATGCTGTTTCTGGTGGCGATTCATTGACTGCGGGAGACATTTATTATTGGAGGGTCAAACATGTCGATAACGATGGATTGCATGGAGTCTGGAATCAAACCTCATTTTTTATTACAACAACTACATCTCAATGGCTTGGCGGCTCGCTACACAAGTTAGTAATCAGTAGTAATACAGAACCAAGCATTCTATCTTTGCCCGACTTTTCCCATGGAACAATAAGTAGCTCCTTCCCAACCAACAACGCGTTTGGTTATCCATTAATCAGCGTTACAGATTCCCAGTCTAACGGTAAGTCCAACGGGCTGTTGGGCTTAGACTTGAACAATTATTTACTACCTAACGGGTTGGCTGTTGTCGGTTCTGAATTGGTATTGAACAGCACGTCAATTGGCTCAGGTAATCCAGAAGTTGGCGTTTGGGAACTCACTAACAATGAGTGGAATCCCCGAGAGGTTACCTGGCTAGAGTCATCGTCTGGAGTACCATGGGCTGGCCCAGGTGCTACTGGTTCATCAGATAGAGGGAATTTACTCGACACTGCGGTATTGACTGCTACCGGACAACAAACATGGAATATCACTAGTGCAGTACAAGATTCTATGCGTGATGCTGAAAGACTAGATATGTTGATTGAAATTACACCCGGCCAGTCAAATATAGACACATTTTTTGGCTCACCATTCTCGATGGGTAACCTTCCACCAATTATTGAAATTACCTACACTGCAGGGTCTAATCAAAAACCACTGCCACCGACAGCATCTTACCCACCAAATGGGGAATGGGTATTTGTTAACAATTCCAGTTTAGAGAGTGATGATCGGCCAGATTTCCAGTGGACTCCCAATAACGTAGTGCCGATTGCTGGCTGGGCCTTTGAAATTGATACTTCTGAGCAATTTGATACCCCTAACAAACGTTCAGTATCATCATGGAATGACCCTGGTTTTGATATTTTGAATAATGCATATGAACTTCAATCCGACTTAGAAATCGGCAACAAATGGTTTTGGCGAGTCAGAGCCTTGTCAGCGACCTATCAATTAGGAGAATGGTCCTCTAAGTTCCACTTTTACCTACCGGATTTTGATGTTAATTTTGTTGATGCCGATACCTATACCACAGAATTCTATCACAATAGCGTATTTACCAATAGCGCAGTCTTGCAATTTGTCGATACGACAGTCGAAGATGCTTCGTTACCGGCATCTAGTAATCCAGCTGAACCATTTTTGCAGGTAGGTACAACAGCAGCAGGTTTGAATTCCTCAATGCTATTGGAAATTCCAATTCCGATTGAAATGCATCCAGAAAACGCTAGTGTAATTGTGGCTAACCTGCAGTTAGAATCAACGGCGCTCTCAACAAACGGTATTCCAATTGCCGTACGGAGCGTCCTAAAACCGTGGAACTCCTCGGTCAATAGTGTTCAATATGACGGGGTCAACAACTGGACAAGAAACGGCGGCAGGGCAATTGGTGCCGATATTTCCGCTCCTGCTGATATACAAAATTCGGTAAATGGACCAATGTCTTGGGATATTACCACACTTGTACAAACCGCTTTCGACCAGGGTCAGACGTCACTCTCAGTCATGCTCTACGCTGCTGAGACACAACTAGGAGACTTAGTTTACTTCCACTCATCGGATTTACCTAATAATCCACCTAAGGTCAATTTTACCTGGTCATATGGTGCTAGAGACGTACCCACAAGTTCAGCAGTACCAGTTGCTCCGTTACCTGGTCAAATTTACTTTAATCAAACCTCACACGCAATCATACCAGATTTACGACCGACGTTTGCTTGGCAATGGCCGGCTTCCTCAACCCCAGTTCCTGATGCGTGGATTATTGCTATTGACTTAGATCCAAATGATGACATGTCAGGGCAGTTAATTTTCGACTCAAGAGCCGACGCTTCATTATTTGACCTCAATAACCTCGAATTTGTTCCGGATGTGGATATTAATTTCAGGAATGATATCTACTGGTCGGTTAGAGCAGTGAACAATTCTATGTACGGCCCGCAAAGTCTGGATTCCAGTTACTTGATACCTAACGCCATGGGTGCAGAATTATCCTCAACAGATGCTACTTTAACCATTCAAGACGGTACAATTTATGCCGCAAATAACTTCCCATCAGCAACAACAGACACATATTTAGACGAGGGTGCGCCAACTGTATCGCAAGATACCAACGGCTTAATGATCGGTAACAGCTCAATTGTTAATACAAATCTATCAGCAACAACGGCTATTGTTTCGTTCAATATTTCATCCCTGCCGATGCCGGCTGAATATGAGATCATCAGCGCGGATTTGATACTGACCGCAGTTTCAGGTTCTGGATTAGTGGACATATCTGCATCAAGGATGTTTACAGGTTGGGATGAAACTGCAACATGGGATAATAATTCAGCCGGTAATCAGTGGAATACTAACGGTGCATTGAGAAGTACCGATTCGGATTTACCTGATTCGTTAGTAACGGTCAATTCAATTGGCGAGCACACATGGAACGTAACTCGAATAATGCAGTTGTCACACGGGGCAGGTAACCAAGAAGTGTCAATACTACTCCAGCCTGAGATATTTAATTCCCCTACAGGAGTAATTGATGGTAATTACATATTTGCGGATAGTGAGAACGCTACTTTGAATATAAGGCCTAAATTGGTACTTGAATATAGAACAGTACAACAATGGTTGGCCCCTTCACCGAGTTTGATTTCCCCGGTTAATTCCGCAACTTTGTGGAACACATCATCCTATGAATTAGTTGGCCCTGACTCAATTTCATTCAATTTCAATTCCCAGGTCACTAACGTTACTAACTGGAACATCTGTCACGGTCAAGAATTACGCTGGTTAGATTGTGATTTGGGTATCGATATAGACTCAGATTTCAGTTTCAATCCAGCGACCTCACAATTCGTCCTTGACAACTCATCAGTTGTTGAGGATTATTTTGGTGATCAGTGGCAGTTCTGGCGAATTCGTGGCGACCAAGACCACAGAATCGGCCACTACTCGCCGATTTTCCAGTATCGAATGAGTGGTCAACAAGCTTATGATGATGGTTCAGGTAACTACATTGTTAATCTATCAAGGGGTTCTTTATTCGCTTCAACAGGTGACTTACCAGCAACGCTGGATTCTGCCACAGATAGTGTAAATCAACAGGATAATTATGGCTCAGATTCTGTTTTAAGTCTTGGATATCAACCGTCCTCAGCAGGAATCAGTCAGCCGTATTTCTCCTACAACCTATCGGATATCCACTTTGATAGTTTTGCCATGCCAATCTCAGCAATATTTGAGATTCAACTCGCATCCAGCACTCAGAATATCAATCCAATAGATGTTTCAGTGTACTCTTGTGACCAATTTAGCGAGTCAACAATTAGCTTTGCAAATGCTCCAAGTTGTTCGACTACGGAAATCACTAAAACCACTATTTCCAGTTATACCGGCACACGCGCTCAATGGGATATAACCAACTTACTACAAACTAATTTCCAGACAAATAACGACACAATTTCATTCACCCTCTCTGCTCAGAGCGGCGTAACCAACTTCGTTGACTTTTACAGTTCGGAAAATGTTGACTCGCTGCGACCTGTTTTGCGGTTAACATACATTGAGAACATCGGTGGGTTAACGCCTCCCTCGCAAACCGTGTTGAGCAGTCCGTCGAACGGTGAGATCATCTATGACACCAGTTCTGAGGTAATTGCTTCTCCACAGTCAGTGCAATTAAACTGGGTTCAAAGCCCGGACGCAACCGATTATATTCTATACATCAACAATCAAAACACGGTCTTGTCCTATGATTCTCGGGTAGATTCCTCGATTCAAGGTAATTCATTCACCTCCAGTCAATTCATGCCTGGTGAAGTGTATGAATGGTGGGTTCAAGGAATTAATCAGACGATTCCTGGTCCATCATCACAAAGATGGTCATTCGGTATTGGTGAGCCCAGCCATTATTACAATAATGACGGAACATATGTCTTTACGGTCACTGATTCTGCTGACGTACCAGGGTATTCGCACATGAACATACGCGATACTACGATTACCGATGCACTACCTATAGCAAATCTTGGATTTTCCGAAGAACTAGCTGTAGGTCATGGATGTTACAACTCCGTGGGCTCGATATGTGATACAATAATTTCTCTTGACATGTCTCAAATTCCGCTAAGTAACGATCAGTCGGTTCACAGCGTTGAAATAACTCTGACTGTAGATCAGTGGGACTTCTCCGGTGGCGCATATGCTCTTGACTTGTCGGTTCATCAATTCCTGATAAGTAACTGGAATGAATTGGGTATCACATGGAATACCACTGGTTCTACCCCAGGTCCTGTTGCTGGTGTTGACTACATCTCAGCAGCACTAGATCAAGGGACATTTTACGGCACAGCACCCAAAATTACTTTCCAAGTTGCGACAGATTCCCTACTTATCAGCGACGATATTTTACTGCTGATAAGAGGAACTCCACAGAGTGTTGGAAACTATGATGGTTTTGTCAAGTTCCATTCCTCCGATGATGTACAGGAAAACCTCAGACCAAATTTCAAGGTCATTCACACCAACATCTCAAGCCTAAATATTACAACTAACGCAGTGTCCTTCAACGCCGATGACACTTACACATTCTCCGTGCAGGGCATCAATTATGACGGCTCAATCGTTTCCGGCAGCCTGCCCACTGGGGCTAATATCGCATGGAGTACAACTACAGGCGTAATTTCACAAACTGGTGCGGCGACTGCTGATTTGTCGCCAACAATCAACGGTATCCAAACCATTACTGCTTGCTACGGTGTAATATGCACAGATTATGTGATAGATATCGCTTCGGGGTTACCAGTTGAGTTGTTTGCTTCGCTAAGTCAGTCTTCTGACGTAGACTCAGCGGTAATAACTGCTGATGAAACAATTGCCGTCTACGCTTTTGCTGTTGACCAACATAGTAATCTAGTAACAACTGAAGTTATCTCATTCATCCCAAGTAATGGTTCGATAGATTCCTTTGGCGTCTTTTCCCCATATACATCAGGGCAACAGACAATTACGGCAGAGTGGGTCGGAACAGCCTCAACCCTACAGGAGATACTCGAGGTTGAGGTACTGCCCGGAACACCGACAGAAGTTGTGCTCACTGGATGTAGTGAGACGCTAACCGCTGACACAAGTTGTGATTTGTTTGGCTCTGCCTATGACCAATACGGGAATATTGTATGGTTTGATGATGTAATTGACTATACTATAACCGCAAGTAACGGTGAGGCCACAAAGGTCTTCACTCCTACACCACACAACCTGCCACCAAGTACGGAGGTACTGATTGGAGAGTACACGGGTGACGCAGTAGGGCAGTGGGCAATAACGCTCAACACAGATTTAGCCATCAGTGATAGTATAACAGTTGACGTAACCCACGGTGCCTTAGCATCGTTTACATTAACCGCATCTGCCCCAACAATGACTGCTGATGAATTGCTATACATCAATGCAACAAGGATAGATGTAAGAGGCAATGAATTACCAGTTACTCTACCGATTGAGAATTGGACTAATGTTGCGGACGGTTCCATAACACCGGGTCAGATTGCTGTATGGAATCCTAATTCTCAAGGCACCAAAACAATCACTGCCACTTATCAAGGACTTAGTGCCTCGGTCGAGGTATTTGTCTTGCGAGGTGTTATTTTTGATTTACAACTGATTATTGATGACGAACTGTCTAACGGGGCTGTCTTCACGATTACCGCTGATGATACAATTACTGCGTCTATCAAAGCGCTAGATGCTAAAGGTAACCAGTGGCTTGTTGATGGTAACTGGACATACTTCCACCCCGAATTCGCTGACCCAGCAATTTTGAGCAGTAATTTCTCACAAGAAGTAACTTTTACACCGACACTAGCTTCCACTACCCCATATGCAATTTCAGTTGACCACCAAGAAGGAGATGTGGTAAAGACCGCCAATTTCGTTGTCTACGTATCGGTTGGTGATATAGAGAACTTCCAAGTAAGCGCGATTGAGAGTAACGGTGTTTCCTACGTCGATGTTGATGAGTTTGATTTGACTGCAGATGATTTCATTCAATTTGGCGTGTCAACAACAGACACTGATTTGAATGTCGTGAATGATGCGCAAGTGACGTGGTTGATTGAAGATCAATTAACCAATGAGATTGAAGATATTACCAATTTCATGCAGCAGAGCGCACTTATTTGGGATGCAGTTGGTGTTGGAGAGTACGAGATTACAGCATATATCGTCAATAATCGAGGATTTAATTTAACAGCTAAATTTGACATAAATATCGGCCACGGAGTACCAATCTTACTGACACTGCAACAATCCGTAACAACCCAAGATGCTGGGAATTTCGTTGACTTGCAGGTGACCGGAACAGATGCAGATGGTAATCAATTCCCTCAACAGGTAGTTTGGCTAGAAAATAATGGTCCTGCGTACAACACAAACGCCACAGATACTGAAGGCGTATACCAGTTCAATGGTCGCTCTGCGGGTAATTACACACTGACTGCAGAGTACCTAACGCTGTCTTCCTCGGTAAACGTTGAGGTATTTTCACTAAACATTGTTCGCAATATAAAGAGCAACATCAGTACCATAGAATTAGAGCAACTCGAATCCATTACCGTCGAAATTGAAGTGTATGACGAATTTTGGAATAGAATCGCCGTACCAAATTCTGCCAGAATAGACACTACTGACCGTGGTGAGGTTAAATATCTCGGTAATGGAGTTTGGGTGCTTGATACGCTAGACGAAGGTGAACATTCTGCAACAATTGTAATTGGCTCTATTACAGAAACCTTCACTTACAGCGTCGAAGGAAACTTAGCCGGTTTCTTTGCTGCAGGCGGTCCGTTGTACTACGTTGGGGCAGCTTTACTCGGTTTGATTGCAATTGCATTGGTGGTATTCATTGTCAGATTAGTCCGAGGCGATGAGGAATACTACGATGATGAGGACGAAGATTTCTACAGTGAAGGTGATACTGCACCAGTAGTCAAAGACTTTTCACAGCCAAGGGTGGCTCAAGCGCCGACGATTCCAACACCGCCAGCACAACCGCCGACAAGTGATCCAGAACCCGAGATTGAACAATCAGGCGGTGAAGAGGATACCAGTTGGATGGTGGATTACCGTGTTGAAGAAGACGGTACAGAATGGGGTCAGACAGAGGCTGGTGTTTGGTATTATCGCGAAACAAATTCAGATGATTGGGTTGAATGGACCGAATGATATGGGGAGATTTGATGTTAAAAAAAGTGCTAGCGATTTCTATCATCACGCTGATGTGTGCTAGCATATTTACCGCCGGAATTCCACATAACGAGGTATTGAGCGACCGATTTGAAACTATGGATAGTGGTGCAGCCGTGCGCGTTCAAATCACGCCACCGACATTCATCATGAGTGCAGATGAGGTAGTGACTTTTACTGCTAAACTGTATGATTCTGTCAACAGTGAGGTTGCTGGCAATATTTTCTGGTCATCAACAAACGGCACAATAACGGCCGAGGGAACATTCTATCCGTGGAATTCTGGAGTTATTACCATACAGGCAAGACATACTAATTTGACGGATGAATTCAATATTACAGTCACACCGGGGATTGGACAATCGCTAGAAATCTCAATTGCCGAGGGCCAGGTGCTGCAAAATAATATTCTCACAGCCAATTTATTAGATGCAAGAGGGAACCCAAACCCGACAGATCAAGCTGCTTGGAGTATTGATGGGGAATATTTTGGCCAGGGTAATCCCGTTTGGATTCCGTTAGATACAGGAATTTATCACCTGACTGCGAGGCTATATCAAATGGAAGCAACAGCATCAGTGGTTGTTGCTGCTGGCTCCCCGTACCAATTCATTTTTGCTGAAGACATAGTGATTCGAAGCGGGTCACCGTTACAGCTAGAGCCTACACTTGTTGATGCTAATGGATACTCAATGGATTCTAACCTCGCCGGCTCTCAGTTATGGTTTGTTGAGAACGGTAGCATCAATAATACTGGATTTTACTACGCATCTCATCCAGGGTTGTGGAACGTAACAGTCTCGGCCGGACCTATTTCTGGAACCGGGACGATACGGGTAGTACCCGCAGACGCAACTGCTTCGAGTTTGTCGATAATCCCAAACGAACCAGTTTACATAGCGGGTGAGATGTATGAGGTAGCCGCATACAGGACGGATAATCTCGGTTTCTCTGGTTTAATTACTCCTCCCATAAACAATTTCACAGTATCATCGGGCACGCTCAGTGAGGATAACGGTAGAGTGTATTGGACGCCAATGACTATGGGCAGCCACTCGCTAAGTGTCGATGACTCTGGAATTATCTCTACTACGACCGTCACTGTTGTTCACGGTCTAGCAATTGACACAAGAGTGGTAATGACGCCTCATAAACTCGCTGTGGGTCAACAATCAACAGTGGTTGTACAAGCATATGACCTGGCAGGTAATACATGGAATGTTAACGGAACTGTTGAAGTATTAATCGGCAATTCATCAGCCCTTGTTCGACAAGGAGATTTCTACACGCTTGTTCCTGAGGTTGTTGGCGCATTTGCGGTCAAAGGAACTTGGTTTGATAACGTTTCAGGAATATTATTTGAATCTCAACTTATTGAGCAGGTTGGTTTTGGTGCATTGGCTAAAATTGAGTTGAATGGTCAGGGAGAAAGAATCCCGATTGACAAACCGTTTGACTTGAACCCTCGATTTTTTGACACTTATGGTAATGAATTAAGTGATATATCGGTCAACTGGACTATCGATGGAGAGGACCAAACATTAGCCATGTCACTGTTGGACTATTTCTGGATTCCAACTACTATCGGTAGTCATGAGATTCAAGCAAATGCTGCTGGAGTGTTTTCAGTCGTATCGCTTACTGTAGCGGCTGGGGAAGCCCGACAAATAATCACAAGTTTTGATTCAGGCTTCGAGGCAGAGTCAGGTGTTGAAATTGATATATTCATCCAAATTTCAGACTCTAGAGGAAACCTTGCGCCAGCAGAAACGGTCTCGACTAATATTAATGCCTCAGTTGGAGAGTTTACTCCGTCAATTGCTGGCAGAGGCTACTGGACCTTTACCGGTAATGTCTCTGGTGAATATAGTCTAACTTTTGCTCAAGATGATGCACAACATACCATATCACTGAGTGTATCACCTGGTCAAGCCGTACAGATATTTGGTGAGATTGAGAGTCGGAACTACAAACAAGGGGACATAGCCTTGTTGCGGGTTTACGGGGTTGATATCAACAACAACAGGGTGTCCGTGATTCCTGAGAATACAACAATAAGTTGTACATCTGGTTCAGATAGTTTCGTGACCACTGATACTTGGGAACTTGATATTTCAAAGTCAGGCCTAGATCGCTCCTGCAGTATCAAGTGGAACGGCCTAGTAACACAGGCTTTCTTTGATGTCGAGTCAGTATTGCTTGGCGGTGCCGTTGGCTCTACAAACACTGCTATGTCGATTGCGGCGATTTTACTTGGCCTTATCTTGACAACTATGGTCGTTTTAGTTCGAAGAGCAAACTATGAGCCAGATGAAACGGAGTGGCTAGATGAATATGATGAAGATGATTACTATGAAGATGAGGAGGATATCGACAGCATGGAAGTGCCATCAAAACCTCCAGCACCGCAGAACATCCCGGCACCAACCCCCCAAATACCTATCAATAACACTCCTAGGTTGGCTCCGGCAGAGATTACTAGGTTGTCGGTTGAGGCAGGAAGATTGGGCGTAATGCAAGCCATTGATCCGAGTTTACAAGGTGCTAGCGGCTGGTATGTTGACGTTAGTGGAGAGGTGCAATACTGGAACGTTGCGGCAGATGGTTCCTGGAACAGAACTGCATGACGCAGAGTTCCTGCTTGTCAATCGTTATTTTCCGAGTAGTGTTTCTTGCCGTAGATCTGGTAGGTAGCAACACCTAGTATCAGAGCAGCTGCGGCACCGAGGATTGCTTTAATGCCCATCAGCGCAACCAAGGTCCCGCCTGCGATGATGCCAAAAATTTGGATATAAGGGTACAATGGTGATTTGAAGGAAGGCTGGTACCAATCATGCTTTGGGTCTTCTCGGCGCAAAACCATAACGCAGGCATTAAGAGCAACGATAACCATAATTTGGAAGCCAGACGCTAATTTTGCCACATCCTTTACTGGCAATGTAAGAATACAAACTCCCATAGCAACACCGGTTAGAATAATCGACCACTGTGGTGTGCCAAACTTTTGGTTTGTTGCGCTGAGTTTCTCGGGTAACAAGCAATCCTTAGCCATGGCAAACAAAAACCGTGAGGCTGCCAATAGTCCGGAGAGCGCACCAGAAATCATAGTAAGGAATGCTAGTAGCGCCATTGCAATACCAATTTCTGTGGCTGCGACAGCATCAACAAATGCGAAAATAGGGTCTTCCCTCGGCGCTCCTTGTGAGTCAAGCCACCATTCGCCATCGATTGCCCCCATCATAATGAATGTCACAATCACATACAAGAGCGTGATTAGCAACAGCGAAATCAGCATACCTTGAGGTAAATTCTTTTCTGGATCTTTGACTTCCCCGCCAAGCGCACCTGCTTTGTATATCCCTGCGTAGGCGACGAAAACCAGTGCTGCCGCCTCAGCAACCAAAACAGGGTCATTTTTTGTAACATCAAAGGCACCATCGATAGGGCGGGAGAATTCGAAACTACCGTCAAATAGTTGGATAACACAAATGACAAGAATCAATAGCGTGGTTAGTGCTAAAATAGGGGTTTGAAAGGCCTTGACTTTCTTAATCCCGAGAATGTTAAGGATGGTAATCAAAACCAGTGCAGACATTATAATAAAGGTAGAATTTGTTTCTATGTCGAGATAGTTTGTCACGGCGTACATGTACGCAGAGAATCCGATTAAGGCAAACGCTGACTTCAGCAAAAACGAAGCCCACAGTCCGAGGCCACTAATTGTCCCGATTAACGGCCCATATGAACGTTCAAGGTATACATAGGCGCCACCATTAACCGGCATTGCAGATGCTAGTTCTGACTTAGATAGTGTTCCGGGTAAGAATACAATCCCGGCCAGTAAAAATGCTAACCAAATTCCTGGACCCATAACTGAGGCGGCGAAAGAGGGCAGCACGAATAACCCCGAACCAATACTAGCGGCAACGGTGACAATGATTACCCCAACTAACGTGAGCGAGCGTTTTATTGTCGATTTGACATCAGAAACAACCCCTGAGATGTCCCCTTTCAATAATTTTCCAGTGGTAGATTTGATATCCATTCTATCATCAATCCCGTACTTTCAGTGCGCAAACTGCCCCATCAGCAAATGTTTGTATTAACCGAAGGTAGTTATTGATTACTAATGAAATGTTGTGTAACCGTATCAATACTAAATACTGGCGATAACTTTCATTTCCACAGCAATCGGTGTCGGTAGAGCTCTAATTGCGATAGTAGTCCTAGTCGGCCCTACTTTCCCTAGTGTTTCAGCCCACACTTCGTTATATCCTTGAAAATCTCTGTCCATATCGACGAGAAAAGAGGTGACGTCGAGCACCTTATCGATTGATGAACCAGCCTCTTCAAGAATTCGAGCGATGTTATTGATCACGGCATGTGTTTGTGATTTGATGTCATAGTTGAGGGAATTGCCATCACCATCGTGAATTGGACCACCGGGGATTTCATTGGTTCCGGGTTGCCTTGGGCCGACTCCAGACAAATATAGCAAATCTCCAACACGTCTTGCGTGAGGGTATGCACCTACCGGCTTTGGAGCAGATTCTGTGTTGACGGAACCTTCAGCAACCGTCGGTTCCCAAAGTGCTGGGCCTCCGGTTGATTCTGCAGTGACGCCGTGTTCATCAACCGAATCTAAGACGCCTCGTTCGCCGGCAAAAACTTCTACATCATCCTCATCATACTCTTTATCACCAAACCCTGATGGGGTAGGATTTAGATTTACCACTGCGCAGCCAGCACCGTGTATTGCCTCGTAAGCCAACACTTTTCCAGATAAATTGTTACGATTATCATTCATCGCAGATAGCCACCACATGGGTTTGAAATTAACGACTTTTTGCACCCGTATCTGCTGTTGGATAGTTCTTGACAGTTGACCTACATCCTCTAACCGGCCGGCAGCAAGAAATTCCAATATCTTCAAATTCCATTCATCATCTTTTAGTGAGTGAATACGATCATCCGCTGGATTAATATGATCAGTAAACATTCTATTTGATAGTGACATAGCGGTTATTGCTACAGCCTTACGGCCAGATTTTTTCACCAATTCTTTGCACGCTTTTGCTAGAACAGTTGTCTCACTACGGTCTGCATAAACATTTGAAGAAACGATTACTGCTGGAATCTTATTGTCTGGATTCAGTAGTGTTAATGCCACCACAGAACCAACATCTATCGGAAAGCCGTGGTAATTTACACATCGACTTTGTAGGCCACGTGCCTTATTTTCATTATTCCATTGCTCGGCAAATTCAGCATCTATATTTAGCGAATAATGAATAGAACCCAGTTCATGGAAATCATGGTCAACCATAACCCACTCAGGGTTGGGGTCAGAAATCAGTTGATGACCGATTATACTTGGCCAGGTTGTTGAATATATTATTAGTAAATCAGCACCACTGTCTTGGATAATTTTTGCCGCATCGTCATATGCATGTCGTAACTTAGTCCATCCTGGGTTAAGCTCTGGAGCTAGTACGGTATGTGGGTGAACTGGAACGACAAAAGATTCGACAATTTTACCCTCTGACAATTCTATGCCTCCTTATGCTTGTACACTGGCCATTCGACAATTGCGTTTCCGGTACCTATGATGGTTCCGTATCCGTGCAAAATCGCAGGGTATTGTGGCACGTCTAGAGTCGATAGTAACCAAGTAAAGGCACCACCATCTGTCTCAGCGATGGCTTGCTCAGTAAATTCGGGCATTTCGTCAATGATTCTCTGGCACTCTCCCGATTTCATATAATCGATAATTCTCATATCCCATAGATGCATTGCGTGACTTGTGATATGCTCTTTGCTCATATCTTCAGGAATTTCCGATTCAGTAGTAAAATGCCGGTGTGAAAGTGAGTTACTGGCTAGAACAACGACTTTTTTGCCACTCTCAATAATCGCTTCACGAGTAACGCGTCCGAGTTCCATCATCATCTCTTGCATTACCTCGACTGAGTAGTATGCTCTAGAGCGGTTGCTTGATATGACGACCAGTGGTTTGTCCCATTCCGGTCTAAACATATGTCCAGTGGTTATTGTGCCATAGTCGACTCTAAAGTCAGGGTTTGTCATCATTTTAACCGCTAGTCCTGCGCCGTGCGCTTTGTCATGGATTTGCTTAGCGAGCTCGATATCGACATTCATGTCATAGTGGTAGCGAAAGAGGTTGGGGAATACTGGATCTACAGACAGGCTCTGAAAATTTTCTAGACCGAGAAAATGAGTCCCAATATAGGTTTGCCAGTGCGGAGATAGGATTACTATGGCATCATATTCGATGTCTTTGAGTGATTCTCTTAGTCTTTCATAACCCCATCTGAGTTGTTCCCAGCCGCCTTCTGCAACTGGTTCGTTCTGTTCCGGATTTTCTGCGTATACCAAGTGTGGTGGGTGTGGTGCTAAGCAGCCCGCAACAATCTCGCCCTGCGCCATGGTGTAGGCTAATGGTCGGTTGCCTATATCATAAGCGGATGGAAATATGAATACCTAAGACTCAAACGGCAGCATAGATTGGCTTAATCATGGACGAGACAGATATTGACTTGTCGCCCTACGCAAGTTCGTCCAATGAATCTAATCTAGATCGGGTGCGAGGTCTCGATTTTAATACCGGTATTCGCCATATTATTGCACCAGCACTGTTTGGTATGGCTGTCGGGATATTCTTCCAACTGTCCATCACTCCAAATTACGGCTGGCCCTCACCCCCACAAGGTGCCATATTGGCATCGATTATATTCTCTCCAGTGCTCTATTTTACCTTGGTAAGAGATGCAGCATCACGCTGGTATGAATATACCATGGGTTTGGCGTTACCTGGGACAATATTTTTCATGGTGTGGTTCTCTGGCTGGGGGGCGTTATTCTGTGGTGGTTACGGCGCGCTTTTGCTGTGGGTTTGGATTTCAACATCATGGGGTAGGTATGATTTACCACCATTCAGATATGGCGTTTGGCATGCCTTTGCAGTAGATATTGGCGCCTTTTCTGGTGCTCTTTTGGTGTATAGTATCGGCCTATGAAGTGTAACTCTCAGAATCATTTGGGAAATCCCCAACTCTGACGTCCTTGCAGTACTGTTTCACGGCACCATCGATTGATTCAGCAAGGTTAAGGTATCTTCTGAGGAATCTTGGAGAGAAATCCATGGTAATTCCCAGTAAGTCGTGCAAAACGAGAACTTGTCCATCACAATCAGGGCCTGCACC
>MDTC01027061.1_pt1 | contig 18917 bp, 17 predicted proteins | sample 811181 | NCBI WGS metagenome assembly MDTC01 (sample SAMN05326644, study PRJNA326480) | marine metagenome | isolation source: seawater | place: Pacific Ocean: North | collected 2011
ATTGAACTTGACGATATTATTCTTAAGATTCAAGAAAGCGGCGCAGGAGAAATTGTTATTAATTCAATAGATAACGACGGCATGATGTCAGGATATGATACAAAGCTTGCAAAGAAATTGAAAAAAATTGTTTCAATTCCTTTAACTATAATTGGAGGAGCAGGTAAGTATGAAGACCTTAAAGACCTCATAAATTCATGTGGAATAATTGGAGCTGCTGCTGGAAGCTTATTTGTTTTTAAAGGAGTATACAGGGCAGTTTTGATTAACTACCCTGATAAAGAATCAAAAGAATCTATTTTAAATTTAGATTATGAATAAAAAAAAAGAATGTGATGTTTTTATATTGGGCGCAAGCGGGATGCTTGGAAATTCAATTCTTAGATACTTTAAGAGCAAAAATAAACTTAATGTAATAGGATCAATTCGTAGTTCCAAAACTCCACAAAAACTTAACTTTTATGATGAATACATTGTAAAAAACTTGAATATTGAAGATGAAAATAATTTAAGAGAAGTAATGCAAAGATATTGCCCAAAGATAATAATCAATTGTATTGGTTTGGTAAAACAGATTGATTCCTCAACAGATCCCATTAAAGCAATTCAAATTAATTCTCTTTTACCTCACAGGTTAACCAGTATATGTGAGTCTGTAGATGCAAAGTTAATACATATAAGTACAGATTGTGTTTTTAATGGTAAAAAAGGAATGTATAACGAATCTGATGATCCAAATGCAACTGATCTATATGGAAGAACAAAGCTTCTTGGAGAAATTATTGACTCAAAAAATATTACTTTAAGAACTTCAATTATTGGTCATGAATTATCAACTAAACATAGCTTGCTTGAGTGGTTCTTATCTCAAGATGAAGAAATTAATGGATTCGATAAAGCTATCTTTTCAGGGCTCCCTACTGTAGAACTTTCTAGAGTAATTCATGATTTTGTGATCCCAAACAAACACTTAAATGGTCTTTATAATGTATCATCGGAGCCAATAAATAAATTTGAACTTTTAAGCTTAATTTCGGATCAATATTCAAAAAAAATAAAAATTAATGTTGATAGTGGATTAGTCATCAATAGATCTTTAAATTCTTCTAAATTTCAGGATCAAACTGGTTATAAATCACCATCCTGGAAGGATATGATTTATGAGATGCATAAGTTCGGGTAAAATAATGAATATTTATTTAAATTGGCTATAACTATGTTTAAAGAAAAGACCTTAATGATAACAGGAGGAACGGGTTCTTTTGGAAATGCTGTATTGCAGAAATTTCTTTCTTCAGAATTTAAAGAGCTAAGAGTTTTTAGCAGAGATGAAAAAAAACAAAATGATATGAGACTCAAATACTCTGATAGCAGAATTAAATTTATTGTTGGAGATGTAAGAGACTTTAGCAGCATAAACACTGCAATGAAAAATGTTGATTTTGTTTTTCATGCTGCTGCATTAAAACAAGTTCCATCATGTGAGTTTTTCCCAGTTGAGGCAGTTAAAACTAACGTCCTGGGAGCCAATAATACAATTGAGGCTGCCGTTAATAATAATGTAGAAAAACTGATTGTGTTGAGCACTGATAAAGCCGTTTATCCTATAAATGCTATGGGTATGTCTAAGGCAATGATGGAAAAAATAATGATATCTCATTCAAGAAATATTCATAGTCCAAAAATTAAAATGTGTGGAACTAGATATGGAAATGTAATGGCATCAAGAGGATCGGTGATACCTGTTTTCACTGAACAAGTATTAAGAGGGGATCCTATCACAATTACAAATCCTGAAATGACAAGATTCTTGATGTCTCTTCAAGATTCAGTAGATTTAGTTATACATGCATTCAATAGTATGAATAATGGAGATATTTTTGTTCAAAAATCACCTGCATCAACGATTAATGATCTTGCCTTGGCAATTATGGAAATCTTTAATAAAAAGACTGATATTAAGATTATTGGAACAAGACATGGTGAAAAATTATATGAAACGCTCCTTGGAAAAGAGGAAAAAGCTAAAGCTGAAGATCAAGGAAACTTTTTTAGAGTTCCTGCTGACTCGAGAGACCTTAATTATGATGAATTTTTTGAAAAAGGCGAAGTAGAAACTGAAAAATATGATGAATATAATTCTCATAACACTCGAAGACTTGATGTTGATGGAGTTATTAAATTATTAAAAAAATTACCCTATATTAAAGCAAAGTTGAATGCTTAAAGTTATTACAATTGTTGGTACTCGCCCAGAAATTATCAGATTATCTAGAATAATTCCAAAGCTAGATATAAATTTTGATCACACTTTAATTCATACAGGACAAAACTATGATTTTTCGCTTAATGAGATTTTTTTTCAAGATTTAGAAATAAGAAAACCTGATATATTTTTAGATATAGCTAAAGATAGCCCCATGAAAGCCATTGCTGGTGTTATAGAAAAAATTGATCATCAACTTGAAAAAATCTCACCTGATGCAGTTTTAATACTTGGAGATACAAACAGTTCCTTGAGTGCAATACCTGCAAAACGCAGAAAAATTCCAATTTTCCATATGGAAGCTGGCAATAGGTGTTTTGATTTTAGAGTTCCTGAGGAAATTAATAGAAGAATTGTAGATGTAATTTCAGATGTTAACTTAACCTACTCTGAGATTGCTAGACAATATTTAATTAGTGAAGGTTTTGATAAAAATAGAGTTATAAATACTGGTAGCCCTATGAAGGAAGTTATAAATTTTTATATGCATAAAATAAATTCATCGCAAATTCTTAAAGAGTTAGATATTGAAAAAAATAAATATTTCCTTGTTAGTGTTCATAGAGAGGAAAATGTTGACAATAAATCAAAACTCAAGAAACTTCCAGAAATGTTAAATAAGCTAACTAAAGACTTTGAGCTTCCTGTAATTGTATCTACTCATCCTAGAGCAAAAAAAATGATCGATAAATCTGATCTTGAGTTCTCAAAAGATATTAGATTCCTAGAACCATTTAGTTTTTCAGATTATTGTAACCTTCAAGTAAACTCAAAGTGCGTTTTATCAGATTCTGGAACTATCACAGAGGAGAGCTCTATTCTAAACTTTCCTGCATTAAATCTTAGAATTTCGCATGAGCGACCAGAGGGACTTGAAGAGGGTGCAGTGATGTCAGTAGGATTTTCAATTAGTAAGATTCTCAATGGATTAGACATTCTTAGAAATCAATCTAGGGGATCAGAGAGAGATATCAAAATTGTCAAAGACTATGATGTTGATAATGTATCAGAAAAGATTATAAGAATTATTTTAGGAAATATTGACTTAGTTAATCAAAATGTCTGGCACAAAGAAATATAAAACTATAATAGTCGTAAACATGATGCATAATATCGTTTAATAAAAACACATATTATCTGATTTTTACTTTAAGATTTAACAGAGGAAGCCTATAAGATTTTACTAGAAGAAAAGATATCAATAGAGAAACTATTACCTAATTCTAAAAATTTTAACTTTAAATATATATGAACTTAGCTGTTTTTACTGAATTTTTTGAGCATGATAGGAATTCTGCAGGGTGTCTTATGACAGATTTAGTTAGAGAACTAAGTTGTAAGTTTGAACATATTGATGTTTATTCAATCTATGACCACAAAAATATATCTAGAAGTCAATCTTGGCCATCAAATGTGAGAGTATATAATCTTGGCTTAGATATTAATGCTAAATCTAATTCATACCTGATAAGATTTTTTGTGGAACTATCTATCAGTTTTCGAGCCTTTTTAGTTATTATTTCTTTGAGGAAACTAACTTTTTATGATGCTATTACCTGGTATTCTCCAACCATTTTTTGGGGGCCGATTGTTTTCATCTTAAATTTCTTTAAAAAATCTAGGAAATATTTAATTCTTAGAGATATTTTTCCTCAATGGGCAATTGATCTTGAAATAATAAAAAAATACAGCTTGCAAACGATTATTCTGACCTTTTTCGAAAGGTTTCAATATAAAGTTGCTGACACTATTGCAATTCAGGCTGAGGGCAATAAATCATATTTTGACAATCTTCATTATGCAAAGGATAAATTAGTAATTCTAAGAAATTGGTATGATATTAAAGAAGTAACGTCAGAATTACCAATTGAAATTCGCAATCAAGTACCCTCAAATAAAAAACTCTTAGTTTATATAGGTAATTTGGGTATCGCACAAGATCAAGAATTATTATTGGATTTAATAAAAGAAATGAAACCATTAAGTGATTTTTATTTTTTGCTAATTGGCCAGAAGGACTCTGACAGGGAGAATATTAAAAAGAAAAAAGATAAATTTAAGTTAGACAATCTAACAATTATTAATTCAATCGAACAAGAGCATGTAAATAGTATTTGTTTGATGTCTTACATTGGTATTTTTTCTCTTGATAAAAGACATACAACCCATAATATTCCTGGAAAATTCATACAATATTTAAGTTGTGGACTGCCAGTTTATGGAATTTGTGGTAGTGGAGATATAGTTGACATAGTCTCAAAAAATAATTTTGGTAGGACTTATAGTGGTAATAATTCAAAAAAAGCGTTAATGGTTCTGGAAAAACTAATCAGCGATATAGATAATAATTATATTGAGTCGAAGGCATTAAAGAGTTATGTAAGAAATAACTTATCAACACAACAAACAGCAAAAAAAATATATGATGATTTAAATAAATAATGAAGAAGTCAATTAATCCTTTAAATCAAGTAACTTATGATATTCCTGAAATCATAGATGATTCAGATGGTATTAAAGATTTCTTGTCAAAAAATATTGGAAAAAAAGTTGTTGTTGTTCAGGGTCTTGGCTTTGTTGGAGCGGTAATGTCATTAGTTTGCGCAAATGCAGAATATGAAGAGTATGCTGTAATAGGTATAGACCTCCCAAATGAAAAATCATTTTGGAAAATTAAATCAATCAATGATGGTTTATTCCCTTTAGTAGCAGAAGATCCAAAAATAGATGAATTTTTTAATCATGCAAAGAAACAAGGAAACTTTTATGCAACATATGACCCAATTTGTTTTAAATATGCAGATGTAGTTATAGTCGATATTAACCTTGACGTTCAAAAAGAAAGCTCTGAAAATTATGAACTAAGTGATTTTGACGTAGATCTAACCAGCTTCAAGGAGGCCATAACTTCAGTTGGGAAATATGCAAAAGAAGATGCTCTTATGCTTGTTGAAACGACAGTTCCCCCAGGAACCTGCGATCAGGTTATCAGACCTATTATTCAAGAAGAGCTTAAAAAAAGGAATCTATCTTTTCAAGATTTTGCTATTGGACATTCATACGAAAGAGTTATGCCTGGCCCGCAGTATATTGATTCTATAAAATTTTTTCCTAGAGTTTATTCCGGTATAAACGAAGAAAGTGCAAAAAGAACAAAAGATTTTCTCAAGACAATAATTGATACAAATCAGTGCGACTTAACACAACTTGAACATACTAATGCAACTGAAATGGCTAAAGTCTTGGAAAATTCGTATAGAGCAACAAACATTGCATTTGCAGTTGAGTGGTCAAGATTTGCAGAAGAAGCAGGTGTTGATTTATATGAGATCGTTAATGCCATTAGGGTAAGAAAAACTCACTCGAATTTAATGTACCCCGGCATTGGAGTTGGTGGATATTGCCTAACTAAAGATCCCCTTTTGGCAAGCTGGTCAAGAAAAAATATATTTGGATCTAAATCAGGCCTTAATATGAGTACTGATAGTGTTTCAATAAACGATAGAATGCCGAGATATGCTTATCAGAGGTTAAGAAATGTATTTGGAGACTTAAAAGATAAAAATATTTTATTATTAGGTATTTCATACAGAGGCGATGTTGGAGATACAAGATATTCTCCCGTTGAGCCTTTATATAAATTATTAAGAGAAGAGGGCTCAAATATAATAATTCATGATCCATATATAACATTTTGGGAGGAGCAAAATTGTAAAGTAGAAAACGATTTTGATAGTGTAATAAAAGATAATTATGATTTAATAATTGTTTCTACAGGACACTCCTTCTACTCTAATGATGAAACATTTTCAAAGATCATGAACCTAGATCCTCTTCAAATATATGATACGATTGGCCTTTTCGGTAAGGAGCAAATCAAAGAACTCGTCGGTAAACACAATCTTTCCGTTTTAGGAAGAGGGGATATTTAATAATACAAATGAAAAAAGTACTAGTTTTAGGCGGAGCTGGATTTATTGGAAGGAATATTGTTGAAAAACTCCTAATTAGAGGAGACTGTAAAGTTACAGCTGCAGATATCAAAGAGGGATCAAATTGGAAAATATTAAAAAATAATTCTGACATATCAAAAAGATTTAATTTTGTAAAAGAGGATTTTACTAAGATAAGTGCATTTGATAATTTAATTGGAAGTTTTGATGAGGTTTATATGTTGGCAGCGCTAGTTGGAGTTAATAGGACCCTACAATTTCCTGATGAGGTTATAAGAGTTAATACATTATTAACTATGAACACCATAGATTGGATTTCTAGAAATCCAATCAAAAAATTATTGTTTTCCTCCTCAAGTGAAAACTATGCAGGGACATCTGATTTATTTGATATTGAAATACCTACATCAGAGGATGTTCCTATGTGTATTGGAGATGTAAAGCATCCCAGATGGACTTATGCTATGACGAAAATGCATGGGGAATCAGCCTTTATTCACTCGGCTTCGAGAAATAATTATGATTGTGTGGTTGTAAGGTACCAAAATATAATTGGACCTGAAATGGGTTTTGGGCATGCTATTCCGCACATCGTCCAACGATTTTATGACGGAGAGGATTCACCATTCAAAATATATGGACATGATCAAACAAGGTCCTTTTGTTATATCGATGATGCTGTTGATGGAACAATCGGTGCAATGGAAAATGAGAACTCATCGAATGAAATTTATCATATTGGAAATCAGGAAGAAATTAATATGGAAGAGTTGACCACCTATATTGGGGAATTGATGGATTATTCAGGAAAATATGAAGCCTCAGTAACTTATCCGGGCTCAGTTTCAAGACGTTGCCCAAACATTAAGAAAGCTATGGATGATTTTGATTATAATCCAAAAATAGATTGGAAATTAGCTGTTAAACTCACCACAGAATGGTACAAAGACTTTTTTGAATCTGGAAAAAGACCTGAAACAGGTGGCTTCATTTCCCCTCAAAATGTAATGAAGAAAATCAAATAAAATGCAAAGAATTCTTGATGTCTTCCTTAGCTTAATTGCTATATTAATTTTGTCGCCAATCTTGTTACCTGTTGCGCTTATTCTTAAGTTCACAGGAGAGGGTGAAATCATATATATTCAAACTCGGTCAGGTTATAAAGGCTCTGAATTTGGTTTATACAAATTTGCAACAATGCTTAAAGATAGTCCAAACATCGGCGCAGGAGAAATTACTTTAAAATCAGATCCAAGAGTTCTTCCATTTGGTAAATTTCTTCGAAAAACAAAAATAAATGAGATTCCGCAGCTATTTAATATCTTAATTGGTGATATGAGTGTTGTTGGTCCGAGGCCTATGGTCCCAAATACTTATTTAAAATATCCAGATTTTGCTCGTAAAAAAATAGATACTGTTAGGCCTGGTTTAACTGGAATTGGTTCAATCGTTTTCAGAGATGAAGAAAGTTTTTTAAGTAATCGAGATGAGCCGATGAAGTTTTATCAAAATAATATCATCCCATACAAAAGCGATTTAGAGATGTGGTTCATTAAAAATAATTCTATCTGGCTCTATATTAAAGTAATATTTGTTACAGCATGGGTTGTTATTTTCCCAAATAGTAAAATTCATAAAAAAATATTTGTAAGTCTTCCTCAAATGCCTGAAGTTTTAAAAGTAAGATAATATGATTAAATTTATAAATCCAAGTCAGGAAACTCCTTATAAAATATTTAAAAATAAATATGATGAAGCACTTAATTCTAACCAATCTATAATTCAAGCTGCCTGCATTTCTTCATATTCCTCAATAAATAATGAAGTAAATGCTAGATTTGTTAATTTAAAGTTTGTAAAGGAAAAAGAGTTTATCTTTTTTTCTAATTATGAATCTCCAAAAGCTAAAGATTTTTTATCGCATGATCAGATTTCTGCAGTTATCTATTGGAGCACCACTAATGTTCAAATAAGAATAAAAGCAATAATAAGTAAGACTTCAAGAGAATATAACTTGAAATACTTTTCAGAAAGAGATGAGAAAAAAAATGCACTTGCAATTTCGTCAAATCAATCAAAACACATTTCATCCTACGATGAGGTGTGTGAAGATTATGATAAATCTCTTAAAAATGATGATTTAAGGGCTTGTCCTAAATATTGGGGCGGGTATTCATACGTACCATATTATTTTGAATTTTGGGAAGGTCGTGAATCAAGACTTAATAAGAGAGAGGTATATGAATTAAAAAATAATGACTGGGAGCACTATTTTTTACAACCATAAAATATTTGCGTAATTCAATAATTAGTATAAAATTCATCCAATTATGTCAGTAAAAATATCTAATTCTAGTTATTCCTATTAATGATTTAATGTCCACTATTTATCTAAAATATTCTATATAGGTATTAGTTATAGCTACTTCAAAAAAAAATTCAGTTCCTATAAATGAGAAAATCATGGCAAATGAAGTTCTCCTCGTAGATGCTGATGGAGAAAAGAAGGGTTTAGTATCCTTAATTGAGGCTCTGAAGGAAGCAAAAGATCTGTCACTTGACCTCGTTCAGGTTTCTCCGCCTAATGCAAATCCTGTAGTTTGTAAAATTTTAGATTACGGCAAGCACCTATTTTCTAAGAAAAAAAGTAATTCTGCTTCAAAAGCTAAAGTAAAAAGAAATACAGTAAAAGAAATTAAATTTAGACCATCAACAGATCTGGGTGATTACAATATAAAATTAAAAAAAATAAAAAGCTTTATTCTTGGCGGAGATAAGACTAAAATAACGGTCCGTTTTAGAGGAAGAGAAATTCTAAACAGTGATATGGGGCTTAATTTATTGAATAGATTAAGAGATGAATTGGAAGATATTGCTCAAGTTGACCAAGAACCCTCACTGGAAGGGCGACAGTTATTAATGGTTTTATCTCCTTTAAAAAGAAAAAATTAAACTTTTTTATTGTTATGGGATATAAATTAAAAACACACTCAGGAGCCGCAAAACGCTTTAAAAAAACAGCATCTGCGGTTAAAAGTAGAAGTGCCCATCGCAATCATATCCTTTCAAAGCAATCAACTAAAAGGAAAAGACATAATAGAGGCCTTAATAAGTTAAGTGGAACTGTTTTGAAAATGGCTTCTGCATTAATCAGAAGGTAAATACTATGCCAAGAGTAAAAAAATCATTAACTGCAAAAACAAAACATAAAAAGATATTGAATGCCACTAAGGGTCATTACGGGGCTAGAAGCAGGTTATATAAGACTGCAAAACAATCAAATATAAAAGCCTTACAGTATGCATTTAGAGATAGAAAAAACAGAAAAAGGGAGTTCAGGAATTTGTGGATATCAAGAATTAATTCAGGCTCTCGCGCTCTCGGAGTCCCATACTCAGTTTTTATCAATGGCCTAACAAAGAACAATATACTACTAAATAGAAAAATACTTTCTGATTTAGCCATAAACGATACTTCAACATTTGAAAAGATTGTTAAAACTGCAATAACTTAAAATTTTTATGTCTAGTCTAGACAAAATAAGGCCGCCAAATATTCATAGGGAATTAGGTGCCTTACACCCTATAAATCAAACAATAGAATATCTTCTGACTCTTCTCTCAGAACTGGGATTTGAAGAAGTACATGGACCAGAAATAGAAACTGAAGAATTCAACTTTGATATGCTTAATATTAAAGAATCTCATCCCGCAAGACAGATGCATGACACTTTCTATGTAGAGAATAAAAAGTATGTCCTTAGAACTCACACTTCTCCTGTTCAAATTAGAAGTATGCTTGAAACTAAGCCGCCAATTGCTATAACTTCTGCTGGAAAAGTTTTTAGGAAGGATGATGACGCAACTCATCTACCTATGTTTCACCAGGTAGAGGGCATTTATGTTGATGAAAATGTTACTTTCGCAAATTTGAAAGACCTCATACATAAAATTCTGAGAGGCTTATTTGACGAAAATGTTGAGATTAGATTTAGGCCTTCATATTTTCCTTTTACTGAGCCCTCAGCTGAAGTTGATATACTCTCCAAAACTGGCAAGTGGCTTGAAATACTCGGATGTGGCATTGTAAACCCAGTTGTATTAGAGAACTGTAATATAGACCCTAATAAATATAATGGCTTGGCATTTGGCCTAGGTGTTGAAAGAATAGCTATGCTTAAATATGGAGTGAACGATATAAGAGAATTTTATAAATCAAATTTAGATTTCCTGTCTCAGTTTAAATGAAAGTAGCATATAAAGACTTAACTAATTTTTTATCTGAAATACCTTCTAAAGAACTCCTTTCAGATAAACTTTTCCAGCTTGGACATGAGCATGAAATTCATGGTGACATTTTTGAGATGGAGCTAACACCTAACAGAGGAGATTGTTTTTCCTTAATGGGACTTGCTAGAGACTTGAATGTTTTTTTTGGAAATTCAAAAGCTTTACATATATATGAAGACGATATCGAGGTACTCGAAATTGATTTTGAAAATTCTTCACCAAAAGACTGCCCAAAAATTTCTTTTTTAGAGATTGAAATTGACGATGAAAAAACAAAATACCAGCCATATTTAGAAAATTTTTTTAATTCTATAGGCGGTAATACTACAAATTTATTTACTGACATCTCTAACTATATTTCTTACGAATTGGGACAACCAACCCATTGTTTTGACAGAGAAACTATTAAAGAAAAGATAGTTTTTGAAAATAAATTTTGTGACAGTAAATTTAAAACATTATTGGGGACTGAAATAAATCTTCAAGATAATAACTGCATATTTTCTATGGATGGAGAAATAATCAGTCTTGCCGGAGTTATGGGAGGAGCTTCAACCGCATGCTCTAAAAAAACAAAAAAAGTTTTAGTTGAATGCGCATATTTTAATCCAGAGTCAATTATCGGAAAATCTATTAAATATAATCTAACATCAGATGCTGCTCACAAGTTTGAAAGAGGAGTAGATATTGCTGCACAAGAGATGGTTTTAAGAAGATTTGCAAAAGTTGTTCAAGACCACTCAAGAATTAAATCAATTAAATTAAAGTCATTTATTGAACACGATACTGAAAACATTTCAATACCCATAGATGTTAAAAAAATTAATAAGATTCTTGGGACCGATATCAAAGAAAATGAGTACTTAGGAATTTTAAAGAAACTGGGATTTGATATTTCTAATGAAATTAAAGTTCCTTCATATAGGCATGACATAAGAACAAATAATGATCTTTCAGAGGAGATTGCAAGAGTTGTTGGTTACAATAATATTGAAAGTATAAGCCTTGATCTAAAAAAGATAATTAATGATAAAAATCATAGTAATCAAGCTAGGATTAGATCATTCCTCACTGAAAATGGCTTTTCAGAAGTTATTAATTTTCCTTTCGCTTCAAAAAAGGAAAATGATTCCATAAGTATTGATAATCCATTAGACTCAAATAGAAATAATTTTAGAACCTCTCTTCAAGACTCTCTAATTAAAAACCTTTTATATAATGAAAGAAGACAAAAAGATTCTTTAAAGCTTTTCGAAATAAGTGATATTTATACAAAAGATAAACGTCTAAAGCAGCAAAAGAAACTAGGAATAATAATTAGTGGAAGATTAGGTAATAACTATAGAGATTTCACAAAGAAACTAGATTACAAATATCTCAACGAGCTTTTAAACAAGGATAGTAACATTGATCTTTTTGACATAATTGAGATTCCTAGAAATGCATTAGATACAAAGAAAAAAGATAAGATATTTTTTGTTGAGATCCCTTTAGAAAATATTCCAAGTAGCTTTTACAAAGATATTGAAATTGATAGAAAAACTGAATTCACTACCATTGAACCAGTTTCTGAATTCCCATCCAGCACAAGAGATTTCTCATTTTCAATAAATAATCTATCAAATGTAAATATTGTTATCAGCATGCTTGACGGAGTTTCAGATAAGTTAATTAAGAATTCATTTATATTTGATTTTTATCAGAATGATGAATTAAATACAGTCAAACTCGGCTATAGATTTATATTCCAATCAAATCAAAAAACACTATCTGATGAAGATATCAATAAAAAGGTCAGTGAGATTTTAGAGCCAATATTAAAGCTTGAAGGGGTTTCTATTCCCGGAATGTAATTTAATTAGACATAAAATTAACTTTTTATAGGAACACAATATATAATTATCGAAATTTATCAAAAATAATGAAAAATTTTTTAGTAATTACTTTTGCACCTTTAATTCTGCTTTTAAGCTTCTTCAGCTATGGCCAAGAAATTGAAATCGACCCTTCTTTGTTAAAAAACCTTACTCCAGCTCAAATAGAGATGGCAAAAAATCAGCTTTCAGAAAATAAATCTATAGAAAAACCTCAACCTGTTATAAATGAAAGCACAATAAGAAATATTAAAACCTCTGACATTAATAAGTCAGTTAATAAAAAGTACGGGTATGAATATTTTTCATCTACTCCCACATCAATATCTGCTGTAGGTGATTTGCCACTTCCTAATGACTATAAGATATCACTAAATGATCAATTCACTGTAATATTGTCAGGTTCTAAAGAGGGTATATTTGATCTAAATGTAAATTTAGATGGCAGCATACTATTTCCAGAACTTGGCTCCATTTCTGTTATTGGAGAAACATTTCAAGAAGTAAAAGCAAAACTTAGAAACCTTATTGAACAATCTTATATTGGAGTGCAGATAGATTTATCTCTTAAGAATCTCTCTGCTAAAAAAATCACTATCGTTGGTGCTGTAAAAACACCAGGAACATATCTAGTTAATCCTTTTAGCACAATTTCAAGTGCTCTTGGATACTCTGGAGGAATTTCAGATGTCGGTACATTGAGGAATATAAGATTAATCAGAACTAATGGAGATACTTTTTATTTTGATCTTTATAAGCTTTTAATTAATGGAGATAGATCTGATGATATAACTATTGAATCTGGTGATGTAATTATCATCGATCCCGCAGATCAGTTTATAAATATTACAGGTCAAGTAAAGAGACCCGCTATTTATGAAATCAAAGAAAAAGAAACTTTAAATGATTTAATAGATTTTGCTCTTGGTTTTAGTCAAATAGCCAACAAATCTAATATAAGCTTAGAAGTACTAGATATTCAATCGTCCTCAATCAAAAAAATTAATGTTAATGATTTAGAATCAGATTTGGATGAAGTCTTAAGTGTAAGTGTCAATCCATATGTTAGTAAAAGTATTGCTAGTGTGAGAGTGAGCGGCGCAGTTAAAGAACCTGGATTTTATTCACTCACTGAAAGTGAAACCCTTGAGGAATTAATTACTAAATTGGAATTTATTGAAGTCTATCCTTGGCTAGCTGTTTTGGAGCAGTTTGATGAGGACAACTTGGTGAAATCAACTACTTTATTTAACATCAAAGATCCTAATACATATCGCTCTGTAAAAATCTTACCAAACTCTAAAATATTTTTTGCCAATATTAACTCAAGAGATTTTGCTGTCAGTCTGGCATCAAGAAACTTAATAGCTGATTATGATTTAAGAATTAATCACAAAGAAGATACTTATACACTTCCAGTTTTTGGTAAATTTGATGTGGCATCATTTGTTAAATATCTTGGTTTAGACATGAGCGATGTTAAAAATGAGGCCACATATATAAGTCCCTTGGATAATATTATATTGAAAGATGATTATAGGAATATGCAATTTGTTGCTAAAAAATATAATACAGTTTCATTTAGAGCGCCTGTGAATGATTTAATTACCGTAACCATAGAGGGGGCAATTGATTATCCAGGAACCTATACTATGAATTCTGATAGTGTTATTAGTGACTTATATCAACTGGTTGGCAACTTTAAATCTGAAGCTTTTCTAGACGGTATTATATTTACTAGAGAGGCAATTAGAAACCGTCAAATCAAATCCATAGAAAAATCTAAAGAAGATTTGAATAAAGCTTTGCTAGCAAGTTCACAAAAAGGAGAAATTTCTGGAGATATTGAGATTATTAGGGCTCTTTCGGAAATAGTAGAGCCAGAATATCTAGGAAGAATTGCTGGTGATTTCTCACCCTCATCAGAATCTTCTGACAATACAATATTGTTAGATGGAGACAAGATAGTTGTGCCGAGAAATCCGAATGCAATTAATGTTTTGGGAGAGGTATTAAATCCTATTGCCTTTGAGTATAGTAAAAATATTTCAGTAAGATCTGCAATAGAGCGCTCAGGCGGCTTTCAGGATAGCGCGGACAAAAAAAAGGTCTATGTCATTAAGGCAAATGGTATTATAGAGAGGCAGAGTAGAAATATTTTTACCAAAAATATAAAACTTCAACCTGGAGATACAATAGTTGTTCCAAGAAAGATTATTACCAACAACTCTAATTTGTTGGCTTTAATTCCAATAACACAAATACTTTCCGACATTGCTTTTTCAGCCGCCGCAATAGAAAGCCTATCCAATAGTTCCAACTAGTTACTAAATGTGAGAGCTTTTCTCCTAATTCTTTTATTATCAGCTTTCAAAATACAAAACCTATACTCTGATAGCTTCACTTATAACTCTTTTAATAATCATGGTGTTATAGGGTTAATTAATATGCCAACTGCAAGATTCTATGATGAATCTTCATATGGTTTTACTATTTATGATGGAACACCTGACCAAAAGATAACCATGACCTCTTCTCCTTTTGATTGGCTTGAAGCATCTTTCTTTTATACAAATATTCAAGATAAACCATACTGTAATTATGAGTTCGACCCAGTTTGCAATCAGGACTATAAGGATAAAGGATTTAATTTCAAACTGAGATTAAAAGAAGAGGGCACTCTGCCAGCACTTGCTATTGGGATAAATGATATTGCTGGAACAGGTTTTTACAGTTCAGAATATATTGTTGGAAGTTATGGAATAAATAAAACTGATTTTCATTTTGGGCTTGCTTGGGGTCAACTCAATGGCTCAAAAAAGAATTTTAAAAACCCTCTTGGGAAAATTAATGATAGCTTTTATGATCGACCAATAGATTATGAGGACCAAGGAGGACAGTTTCAGCCTTCAAGATATTTTTCTGGTGAAACAGTTTCACCTTTTTTTGGAATAGTTCATGCAATTAATGAAAAATATTTACTAAAGGTTGAATATGATACAACTTCAACTCCAGGAAGAATTGGATATGAAGATGCAAAGCAAGATTTCTCATTTGGCCTTGATTTTAATCTAACAAAGAATTTTACTTTAGGCATTTCAACAGAAAGGGGCAACTTTACATCAATAAAGTTCACATATAAGAACAATTCAAAAATAAGCAGGCCAATAAAAAAATATACAGAAAGCAATCATAAAGAAACTGACAGTAAATATATAAGGTTAATACGTAACCTAAATAGCAATGGAATTGGCGTGAATAAGATCTATGAAGGCTCAGACTTTATAGGTATACAGATGAGTCAGTTCACTCATCCTAACTTGACCATAATTGATGAAATAATAAGAAGAGCTTCTTATGATGCAGGGCTTGAAAAACCAGTAAAAAAAGATATTAGGATTGCTAACCTTAGAGGTAAAACTGAATATGATGAAACTTTTGAAAAAGAATCAAAACTTATCTACGAAAAACAGATTAAGAAAAAATTTAAAAATAATACTAAATTATCTTTCAGGCCTTTCTTAGCTTCCAGAGAGGAATTCTTCAAGGGTGCTTTGATGATTGAAAACATAAGCGAATATAGTTTTTTTGATAACTTTATTTTTTCTTCAAATATTAAATATTCTCTCGCAGATAACTTCGATGACTTAGAATATCCTCCAGTAAATACTTATCCTGCGCAAGTAAGATCTGATATTAAAGATTACCTTAAGAGCTATAGCCAAAATATATTTATTGGCAGGGCTCAATTAGATTATTATTTGACACCTAAAGAAAATCATCACGTTATGCTGACCGCTGGTATTTTAGAAGAAATGTTTAATGGCGTTGGATTTGAATATCTTTACTCAAATCAAGATCTCAACTATGCAATTGGTTTTGAAATATTTGAAGTCAAAAAAAGAGATTATGATATGCTTTTTGGAACACTGGATTATTCAAATATCACAGGCCATTTAAATTATTACTATAGAAATTATGGACGCATTCCATTTGATGCAAAAATTTCATATGGCGAATATCTTGCAGGTGATGAGGGAATAACAATTGATATATCTCGGTCTTTTTCAAATGGAACTAAATTCGGAATTTTTGCATCTTTTACTGATGTTTCAACCGAACAATTTGGAGAAGGCTCCTTTGATAAAGGAATTTATTTCAATATTCCTATATTTGGCAATTTAATAAATTACTCATGGCAACCTCTTACAAAAGATCCTGGCTCAAAGTTATATAGAAAGAATACACTTTATGGCTTATTGGAGAAATTCAAGCCAATAAATTAATTTATGTTTTTTTTTGGAACATTTTGTCCTTAAACGTTGTTTTTAAATCTACTTTTATGCATAATCATTGTTTGAGGAGATTTTATCTATGACACGATTATTATTTGTTAGTTTGTTAGCTTTTGTTTTTTTGTCTTCAGGCAGCTTTGCAAATGAAGTTGTGTCTGATGAAAGGATTTCTGAAATCACTGAAAGATTGGAGCAATACTCTCAAAATGAGCTCATTGAAAGGAGAGATTTTTTAATTTCTTATGAGGATGATGACGAAGAAGAAGATAATAAAGGCGTTCCTGTTGGATCTTCTTCAGAAAGAGCATTAGAAATATCAATAATTGAAGCTCTTTTAGTCGCACTTGGTGCTTTAGTCTTAGATAATGTTACTGAAGATTCAACAACACCACCAGATACTGTCTTTCCTGTTCTTACAATTCTCGGAGACAATCCCGCAACTGTAGAGCTTGGCACAACATATACTGATGCTGGTGCAACTTCAGATGGCGGTGAAACAGTAACGTCCTCAGGTACTGTTGATACTAATACCGTTGGAACATATACGATTACTTACTCAGCTAGTGATGCTGCTGGAAATACATCAACCGCAACTAGAACAGTTAATGTTGTTGATACAACACCTCCAGAAGTTACTCTTGCTGGTGCAGCTACTGTATCTATTGAGCTTGGGGGTATTTATACAGAGCTTGGTGCAACTGCTACTGATGCTTCTGGGACTGTAACAGTTGTAATAACAGGTACAGTTGATACAAACACAGTTGGATCATATACAGTTATATATACATCAACTGATGCTTCAGGCAATTCGGGTACAGCTACTAGAACAGTTAATGTTGTTGATACCACTGCCCCAGTTATAACCTCTTCAGATACTTTTGTTGCTGATGAGAATCAAACAGCTATTGGAACAGTTACCGCAACAGACTTACAAACTGTAACATTTACGGTTTCAGGGACAGAGCTTCAAATCACTTCCGGAGGCGTTTTAACTTTTGTAACAGCTCCTGATTATGAAACCAAATCAGTTTACACTGCAACAGTAACAGCTACTGATGCTAGTTCAAATTCCTCAACTCAAGATATTACTGTAAACGTCAATGATGTTGGTGGAATAGATGATGACCCTGGAACTGGAACTGGAACAAGTACCAGTACAGGAACTTCAACAGGGACTTCTACTGGCAGTTAATTAAATAAGTTGCCAATTGCAAAAAAAGATATAGCCTACAATATCTCAACCAAGCTAGGTGTGACTCAAAGTATTTCGAGTAATGTAGTAAATTCATTCTTTGAGTTTCTTAAGCTTAATCGTAAGCAAAAAATTAATATACATAACTTTGGTACCTTTTCTTATAAAAGGACTCCTGAAAGAGTAGGAAGAAATCCCAAAACACTTCAAGAATTTAAAATTAAAGCAAGAGATAAGCTAATTTTTAGCCCTTCAGACAAGTTAAAGAAAAATATTAACTAATATTGGTCGGGATGGCCGGATTTGAACCGACGACCACCACACCCCCAGTGTGGTGCGCTACCAAGCTGCGCTACATCCCGAACTGATATTATCTATTGTTATATAATATCTTTCCACATGAAAAAACAATGAGTTTAGTAGAAAGTAAAGCTGGAAAATTTGAGGGCTTATTTCAAAATGGATGCCATCAGTTTTTTGGAATACCGTATTCTAAATATAATCAAAGATGGGGAAAATCATTTCTTATTGAAGAGGAAATGTACTTTAAAGCTCTAAAAAAAGGAGATTCGGCTCCACAAACAAGGTCTGATGATCAAAGTCAGTCCGGAGCAAGTTTCTTTCAGGACACATCTCTGTCAAAACAATCCGAAGATTGTTTAACTTTAAATATTTGTACAAATAACACTAAAGCTAAAAATCCAGTAATGATTTGGATACACGGTGGTGCACTGGTAACTGGAGGCTCTAGTAGTATTATGTATGACCTAGAGCATTTAGCAAAAAAAGGGGTCGTAGTGGTTTCAATAAACTACAGACTAGGTCCGCTAGGATTTCTTAGACTTGATGAAGTTACAGATGGTCAAATTGTCTCATCTGGTAATGAAGGTTTAATAGATCAAAGGAATGCAATAAGGTGGGTAAAAGAGAATATTTCCTCTTTTGGCGGAGATCCAAATAATATTACTATTTTTGGCGAGTCTGCAGGTTCATGGAGCTGTAATTTACAAATTGCTGCAGGTAATGAAGGCCTATTTCAAAAAGCAAT
>MDTC01050985.1_pt1 | contig 18910 bp, 14 predicted proteins | sample 811181 | NCBI WGS metagenome assembly MDTC01 (sample SAMN05326644, study PRJNA326480) | marine metagenome | isolation source: seawater | place: Pacific Ocean: North | collected 2011
CATAATTGAGTAGCAATCTCACTTTAATTTTGCCCGCAGACGCTATTTCACTCAAAGAATCAATTAGCTTTTTGTTAGAAAAACTATACATAATCACATCGATTGATTTAGTAGCAGATTTTAATTCATCTTCAATCATCGGAACAATCGAATTGTCAGGAGCAAACTTGGCTATAACCTTAGAATTACAATACTTAGTTTCCGGGTTATAGGCCCGATCAGTACGCATACAGTCTCTGAGGCCCCAAAAATTCCAGAAAAAGTCCAATTCTGATTTATCTTGATTGGGTTTACAGGCAGAAAACATCAGACTACTGAGTAACATGATGCCGATACATCCCAAAATTTTTAAACGATAATTGCCAAAGTTTTTCAATTTATTCTCCTTTAGTACCATGAGCAAGGCAATACTACTGGTAAGTGATCACTGATCATATTTTTGTAATGCAGGTATGGTTTTTCTTCGTTATAGGTCAACTGAGTACTGATCTTTTCATATAGCTTATTGAGATTAAGCTCGGTCATGCATCGGTTAACGCCTTTGTTATTGAATTTGAGTTTCAGGCAGGCTGCTTCCTCAGACATAATCTCGTTAATATGGAGTTGCCTTTCTCGCCAGGCTTGCGCAAACTCCGGAACATCAGAACTGTCAGTAAAATCAATAGCGCGAGCCTGATTGCCAGCACATTCAGGTACGATGTCAGGGTCAAACACAAAATGGTCATAAGCCGAGGCATAACGATTAGTTTCTGAAATCGAAGATAAGTCTTCAACATATAGTTCATGACTCCCCAGAACTTCATCCCAGATATTGTTATTATTTGCTGTTTGTTCCAGATTAAAATCCCCCATCAGAATAATTTTGGGGTTGTTTATAGTGTTTTTGAGGTTCTCGATTTCTTTCATAATCACATTTAGCTCAACAAAGCGAAAAGCTTGTGCCATCGGCGCCCTTAAGGCTCCGTCGGGATTAAAGTTCTTATCGTAAAAATCCAGTTCCGACAGGATCCTATCGTCGGCAATATCAGGTGTGATATCTGAAGCTTTCATACTGTCAAAGCGAGCATGATAAGCTAGAGCGGTAAATGAAAAATCACCGCTTTTAAAATCTGCAACCAGAGGGTAACGGGCAACTTTATCTGCAGAGCCATATAAGTCTAGATAACAAGCATAGCCCCCGCAGTAAGAATTGACCTTCGGCTTCACCACAGAACCACGATAATAAAAGCCCGTTAACTCCTGATGATTGACCGAAGAGCCCATCGCTGCAGGGCTGAGAACCAACGACCAACTTTCATCCAGCAAACGTAATTTATCCAATAATTCCAAGTATTTTGGCGACGATATCGAGATACTCTTGATGATCTCAGGGTCATAATCAGTTTGTGAATATTCCCACCAAGATTTGTTCACCTTATGATGTGATCCGTATTTAACCTGAGCCGAGGGCTTCATGATTTCAAGGGCAGCAACGAGGTCCCAGCGATTCATAATGGAGGCCACAAGATCAATATCCTTGCCGGGAACAGTGCCATCTCCCAGATGCCATAAGTTGAAAGAGGCTATCTGAAGCTGCTTATTCGCAGGTTCTGTCTGACCTTTCCATGAGTAGTGCAAATACCGATCGTAACAACTAACTCCATAATCAGAACCTTGATTATAAATGAGGTCTTTGGCAATCAAACAAGCCTCGTAGGTCTCTTGATCTAGAACAGCTTCATTAGCCTTAAAATCGGAATCATTTTTATTTTTCTGGCAGGCAACAACAATAACAAGAAGTAGAAGTGATATATAGCGAACCATCAAGCAACCCAAAAATTACAAAGCAAAAGAAAAGCCGATCAGAAGCAGAAGAAGACAGAAGGATAGAAGTCAACAACAGCAGGAGCAGCAACGATCATCACACTCTATTTGCAATTTACCTTCCAAATACAGGCTCGGTTGTGCGAAAAAAGATATGCGTGGTTATCAGATGTTAGAGGTGGAGAAAAATCTGTGTGATATGACCCTAGGCGAGCTCACGCCGTTAAAACGATCAGTTGTAAAATAGTTAAACATTTTCTAATCCAAACCTAGCGAACAATTGCGCAGAAAAAATCAAATCGCTACTAAAAAGTCAGTGAAAATAGTGTTGAAAAAATAAAACAATATTTAGCCCGAGAATATTTCCATCTGATCTAAAATATCTCCCGGGTTCTTGTGCAATCAGTTGTGAGATAGTAGGATCACACCTAGTTAGCAGGATGAGTGTAAGTTTTTATATCGTAATAATGGCGGGCTTATCAGGCCTAAGGCAAATATCATGAAAGTCATCTTCTCACGCAAAGGTTTTGACAGTGAATATGGAGGTTCACCATCTCCAATATTAGCGAATCAAGAAATAATATCACTGCCGATTCCCGGTGATGAGACATTAACCTTTGGAGACGTTTCAATCCGAAATGGCAGCTCGGTAGCAGAACTCTTAACCAAGCTTAAAGTCAAACAACATAATTCCCGCAGTTCCTGTCACCTGGACCCTGATTTATACAGCTGGTCATTACCAAGGAAAAGAAGCTGGCGCCCATGCTTTGGTCAGTCAGGAGCAGCGCAGTCACATCTACAAAATCAAGGCGTAGGACCAGGAGATATATTCTTGTTTTTTGGCTTCTTTCAGCAAACCAGAAACTCCCATGAATCGATTCAATTTATACCCGGAAAGTTTAAACACAAACATGTTCTTTACGGCTGGCTTCAGGTAGATAAAGTTCTGAACATAGGCCCAACAACATCCGTGCCCCAATGGCTGGCTTATCATCCTCATTGCGCCCCCAGACATCGAAACAATATAAATAATTGTATTTATATAGCCCGTAAAAAACTTAGCTTTGATCAAGGCTACCCGGGAAGCGGTAGCTTCCGCTGCACAAAGCAAACCATGCTGACCAAACCTGGCAAGACCCGTTCATGCTGGAATCTTGATCCAAAAATTTTTGGTCATTTAGACATTTCCTATCACTCGGCTAAAAGCTGGAAAGAAGATCATTTCCGATCTGCCAGTAAGGGCCAAGAGTTCGTGCTTACAGCCGACAGGAGCGTAGAAAAATGGGTACACAGACTCATTAAAAGCTCTAGCGTTTGTTAGAACCTTATCACATAATAGCAACGTAAATAGGGATACCAGCTGGAGAGATCATGAAACAAATCAAAAAAAAATTAGACGAGCTTGGGATCCAGTATACCCAGCACAATCACCCGCAGGTGCATACATGTGATGATGCTACGTTACACTGCGCCGATATTTCAGGAATCAGAAGTAAAAACCTCTTTCTTAGAAACCAAAAAGGAAAAAAGCATTTCCTGGTCATCATAGAAGCGGAAAAACAAGCAAACCTAAAGGCCATAGCAGAGCAAGTGGGAGAAAACAAACTCAGTTTTGCCTCCGAAAATCGGCTAAAAAAATACCTGAATGTCACTCCTGGAAGCGTTTCACCATTCGGGCTAATTTTTGATATAGAAAAACATGTAGAAGTGGTTATCAGTCAAAGCTTATTAGACGCAGCCGACCAACAATTTCATCCCAATGATAATACAGAAACTTTAGCCGTTTCTACCCAAGATTTTAGATTATTTCTGGATTGGACACAAAACAAAATAACAACAATGCCATTCTAAATTTATCATCATGACTCATTTATGATAGCAATTCGCCTCACTCTTCTCAGGCCATTCCTCAGAAGAGAATGATCATGGTTCATAGCTCATCTTATCCAAAATTTGTTCCTTTTTTGTAAAAGTGAAAAATCATGGCTCATGAAATTTCTGATTAGAGCTTATCATTAGAGATTTTTCTCCGAAAACCTATAGAGGCGAACACCTTGGGGTGCCAGAACCAACGATTTCAGCAGAACAATAAGGAAGCCCAATATGTCTAGTGGTTTTAAAAACCTAGTAGAAATGCAGGAAGAGTGTTGTAAAACCTGGAATCTTCGTCCCATGTATGGCACTAAAATGGATGATGAATGGAAATGGATCAACTTTGCTAATTTTGCTAAATTAGTCAATCAGGCCAGAGCCGGCATGGCTGGATTGGGCATTCAAAAAGGGGATACCATTGCCATCATTTCCCGAAATTCAGTGGAATGGGCTGTTTGCGCCTACGCTACCTACGGCCTTGGAGCACGCTTTGTCCCTATGTATGAAACTCAAAAAAGTACTGAATGGGACTATATTATTAAGGATAGCGGTGCTAAGTTAGTTTTCGCTCATAACTCAGTCATCTATGATGTGGTTGAAAAAATCCACCCTCACTTGAAACAGCTGGAATATGTAATCAACCTTCATGGTCCTGTTTCGGATGAACACAGCTTTATGCACCTACTCAAGTTGGGGCAAGAGAATCCGGTGAAAGCTTTTTATCCAGAATCAGAAGATGAAATGGGTCTCATTTACACATCTGGCACCACAGCAAAACCCAAAGGAGTTATCCTCACTCATCGCAATATTCTTGCGCAAGTCGAATCGATCAAACAAGACTATAGCTTTAACACTGAAGATCGTACTTTATCGTTTCTACCATGGGCTCATGTTTTTGGACAGACCACAGAGTTACACGTGCTTATTTGCCTTGGATTCTCATCGGCTTTTGCCGAGAGCGTACCCAAAATACCTGACAACCTATCGGAAATTAATCCTACGATTCTGGCATCAGTCCCCAGGATCTTCAATAAAATATACGATGCTGTTCAAATCAAGATAGCGAACAGCAGTTCAGTCATTCAATTTATTTACAACCGCGCTATGCAAACAGCCAGCGCTATCCGAAATAACGAGACGATTAAGTTATTTGATAAAATCATCTATCAAATCGGCGACCAACTTATTTTCTCCAAGGTCCGCAAAAGGTTTGGGGATCAAATGCGCTATGCCCTGAGTGGCGGTGCTGCCCTCGATCCAGCTGTTGGGACATTCATAGCAAATCTTGGGATCCAAGTTTTTGAAGGCTATGGCCTTACCGAAACCAGTCCTATCGTCGCCAGTAATCGCGATGGTGCCTGCCGCATCGGCACGGTAGGTAAGCCTATAACCGGGGTAAATGTCAAAATAGATCAAGATGCAGTGACCGACAAAATCGGTGAACACGATGGTGAAATTGTTGTTTTCGGTGAAAATGTGATGAAAGGTTATCACAATCACCCCGAAGACACCAAGGCAGTGATCACTGAGGATGGAGGTTTTAGAACGGGTGATGTTGGACATTTTGATCAGGATGGCTTTTTAAAAATAACCGGGAGAATTCGGGAACGCTACAAGCTTGCGAATGGCAAATGGGTGGTTCCAGGGCCTGTAGAAAACAGCATCTCATTAAGCCGCTTTGTTTCCTCCTGCATGTTATATGGTGAGAACAGACCTTTCAATATCTGTATCATCAGTGTGAATATAGAAGAGGTAGCCAAATACGCTGAAGACAAAGGCTATCACATCAAACAACGGGAGATCATCCCCCCAGATGAAATCAATGAACTATTGCAAACCAAAGTCGTTTTAAGGCTATTTGAAGATGAACTAGAAAAGTACACCAAAGAGGCCAAGGGCTTTGAAATACCTAAATCGTTCACCCTAACCGCCGAAGAATGGTCACCTGAAACCGGCATGACTACTCAGACCTTCAAGATTAGGCGGATGCAGGTTGCGGCCCGCTATGCGGACCAGATCGATCACTTATTCATGAATGACTACAGCATCTTTTCTATGGTCGATACCAAAAAAGAAAACCTTGCCAGCTAATTCAAGTCACCGCTTTTTACTGGGGCGAAACTTTTTGTTGCTCCTTGCGGTGCGATTGGCCTCGGACCCAGACTTTTTTCTCGCTCCAGACCAGTCTGAACCTTTGTTTACTCTCGGTCCACGCGATGGTTTTGCGGCAGATGGTTTCGCTGCAGATGTTTTCTTGCGTCCCGGTGAATTTTTACTATCAGAAGCTTGGCTTCTTCCCCGATTAGGCCGCTCTTCTGAATAAGTTTTACCTCTCCTTGCAGAACCTTGTTCGGTATCACGAGACTTAATTCTTCCCCGAGCTGGCCGCTCTTCTGAATAAGTTTTACCTCTCCTCGCAGAACCTTGTTCGGTATCACGGGACTTATTTCTTCCTCGAGTAGGCCGATCTTCTGAATAAGTTTTACCTCTCCTCGCAGAACCTTGTTCGGTATCACGGGACTTAATTCTTCCCCACATAGGTCGGTCTTCTGAATAAGTTTTACCTCTCCTTGAAGAACCTTCATTGGTATCACGGGATTTAAACCCTGATGCCCTTCTATCATTAAATTTCTGAGAGGTTACTCTCCTGCTCCCAGCAGAACCAGAACCATTGGCTACTTTTCGATTTGCTCCTGAACGAGCACCAAAACTAGGTTTACCGAATCGACTGCGAGACTTCTGCATGGTCTGCGCTTCAGCTTCTGGATCAAACTGCACCGGCTCAAAACCAATCACGCGGCGTTTTTCTAGATCCTGTTTAATAAATTTCTCAACAGCATTCAGTCGATAGACCTCACCCTGGGTCACTAAGGTAACCGCTTCCCCAGACTGTCCAGCACGACCGGTACGCCCTACTCTATGCACATAATCTTCAGCAATATTAGGTAACTCATAGTTAATCACACATGGTAAGTTATGAATATCGAGACCGCGGGCCGCAATATCAGTAGCTACTAAAGCCTGTATCGCACCTTCTTTAAATTTCGCCAAAGCTCGGGTTCGATTACTCTGAGTCCGATCACCATGGATCACCATGTTTTTGATTCCATCCAGAATCAACTCTTTAGATAGAATATCAGCACTCTTCTTGGTTCTGGTAAAGATGATCACTTGTTGCCAATTATTTGAACCGATCAAATAAGATAATAATGAAGCCTTTTTTCCCGGATCCACCGGATGCACTACATGAGAAACCCTTTTAGCTGCTGAATTAAGCTGATCCGCTTGAATAGATACGGGAGTTTTCAATAAAATTTTGCTAAGGGCTTTTACTTCTGGGGTGAAAGTTGCCGAAAACAGCATAGTTTGTCGGTCTCGAGGTAAATCATGCATAATCTTACGGACCACCGGGGCAAAACCCATATCGAGCATTCTATCTGCTTCATCAAGAACTAGATGCTTAACCGTGTGTAATTTCAAATTACCTCTTTGCTGATGATCCAGAAGTCGTCCGGGAGTAGCAACCACAATATCTACGCCAGCAGCCAGCTTTTTGGATTGGCCTGCATAATCTACTCCACCATATAGCACTACTGCATTAATAGACGTATTTTGACTATATTTAAGCACACTCTGATAGACCTGATTGGCTAGCTCCCGGGTGGGAGTAAGGATCAAAGCCTTGATATTATGCTGTGCATCAGGGTGAATATTCTGCAAAAGATTTTGTAATATCGGCAAGGTAAAGGCAGCTGTCTTACCAGTGCCAGTCTGGGCGCCAGCAATTACATCCTGGCCGTTAATAATTTTTGGTATAGCCATTTTTTGAATGGGAGTGGGTTTAGTATAACCTTCTTGCTCAATAGCAGTCACTAGCTCAGGGGCAAGACCCAGCAATTCAAAACTCATGTATGATCTCCAAAGGGGGCGAAAAATAGACAGAAACCCAAATATCGGGGCTTCAAAGCTTCATGGCAGGGTAAGCAGCAGATAGTTAATCTCTAAAATTCAGCCATGTTGACGCAACATAACAGAATATCGCGAACTTAGCCATATATTAGATATAAAATCAGCGGTCTCCAGACCGATTATTATAAAGTTAAGTATATTCAATAATTTATGAGATGGATCATTCGCTTTTACCGAGGTGAAGTCCCTTATCCACCGCGACTACAAATGATTATCAATGCCATCAATCTGGACTTGTATGATCATCAAACAAAAGTAGAATGCTGCATAAGATAAATCCCCTCCCGCAAGGAGTCCGCTATGAAATGGTTCGTATTATCCTGGTTATTATGGGGCATAAACCTGACAGCCATGGGAGAAGTCCCAAATAAATCTGTTTGGTTCCAGGGCAGCGTGCAAGCGGCTTTCGATCAGGCCAAAAAACAAAAAAAACCTATTTTCCTATATTGGGGAGCAGTATGGTGTCCACCATGCAACGAAATCAAGAGTGAAGTTTTTTCTAGACCAAAGTTTGCAGAACTGATGAAACCTATGATTGCAGTTTATTTAGACGGGGACACCGAACGGGCACAAGTTTGGGGAGATAAACTCAACATAGCAGGCTACCCGACGATACTGATGTACGCTGCTGATGGCAAGGAAATGGTAAGACTCAGCGGTGGCATTGATTTAGAAGAATTTTCCGAAGCAATCACTTCGGTACTGTTAGGCAAGCGACCTCTGAGAGACACTCTTAATTTAGCGTCCCAAGGAAAACTATCGAAAGAGGAATGGAAAACATTGGCATTCCTGAGCTGGGGGCAGGTGGACGAAAAGGAAATAGGCTATCAAGGTTCAGACTGGTTAGCTTTAAAAAAGAAAATAGTGGATCAAATCCCTAAGGACCTGCTGGTTGAAAAGGCGATCATTACCGCTCATCTGCTTGAAGCAGCGGCAGAAGCAAGCCAAAAACACCAAGACTCATTAAAGAAAAATAGCAAAAAGCCTAAAAAAGATAATGAAGACTTAAATAAAGCAAAAAAAATTGCAGATAAAATTCGTCAAACCCCTTCTTACTTCGATAGCCTTTTTGCCAACAATAAAACCATCAGAGCAGTGAGATCCACCTTTGCATGGAGTGGCTCCACTTTTGCCAAATTCTACTTTCCTGAGGGGATTAAAAATAATGAGAAAGCCTGGCAAGCATGGAAGGAAAAATGGTGGCAAACTAGCAAGAAATTGATGGAAGATCAGAGCATATCAGTAGACATTCGGTTATGGCTAGCTAACGCAGAAGTGGCTTTACATTTATTTCCTGATGGTAAAAAAGAAGATCTACCGAAAAATATAATCGATAGAATTAAGCAGGCAGCAGCTAAGGCTGATAAAGAAGCCGTAACCAATTTTCAAAGACACTCAGTCATCTCAGGGGCAGCCTACATGCTCAGATCGATAGGTGATATTAATGGAGCCAGAACATTACTAAAGAAAGAACTAAAATCAACAGATACCCCTTGGTATTATCAATCCAGTCTCGCCTCTCTTGAAAAAGAAGCCGGAAATGATGCTGTCGCTCTTGATTGGATTGAAAAAGCTCGCAAATCAGCTACCGGTAGAGCTACTAAGCTACAGTGGACCGTGAGTGACTTACTGATGAACATTACTATAAAAAGTAAAACTCAAAAAAAACGAATCAAAAACCTAGTATCTGAATACTATAAGGTTGCCTTTGACTTGAAAGACGGGTTTTCAGGAAGAAACTTCTATCGGGCAAAACGAGTTGCCCAACAAATCCAGCCATTCCTGAGTAATCAGGACATTTTGAAAGTGATAAAATCCTGGTCAGCCAAATGCAACAAGCAGGATCGTACTTTTCAAGAAAGCTGTAAGGAGCATTTTGAAATGGTGCTCAACCAGAAGACAGAGCAAATGAAGCTATAGAAGTTGAGGTAAAATTTCACCAGACTTCCCCAGCAGAGAAATATGAGCGACCTCTGTTGCGGGGGTTTCCTCTAGGTTAATTTCCACCACTTTTGCACCTGCTTCTCTGGCCGTCCATGCTAGACCAGCTGCTGGCCAGACCACGGCGCTTGTGCCTATAATAAAAAACAGATCAGCCATCCGCACCGCATGATCAGCTTTTTCCATAATACCAAAAGGCAAAGCTTCACCAAACCAGACCACCCCCGGTCTTAGCCAGCCCTTGCAATCAGGGCAGCGAGGTTCCGCAGGCAAATCCACCTGAAAACGATCCTCCTGATAGTCGCAGTCCATGCAACGCACCGGCCAAATACTGCCGTGAAGTTCGAGCACTTGCCCACTCCCTGCCTGCTGATGCAGCCGGTCAACATTCTGAGTCACCAGGGTAAAGCTGCTAGCCAGTTCTTCCAGTCTGACCAGAGCATCATGACCCGGGTTAGGTTTTATATCTTTCAATTTCTGCCGACGCAAATTGTACCATTCCCAGACACCGTGGGGATCCTGGCTGAAACCTTGCATCGAAGCCAGATCTTCCGCCGATTTTCCTTTCCAGTAACCATCTGATCCCCGGAAAGTAGGCACACCACTTTCTGCTGAAATACCTGCCCCGGTCAAAACAGCAATTTTTGGTCGTAGGGCTAAAATAGCCTTAATGTCATCTATACTATCTTTCATAAATAAAACCCCTTCGGGATATTTTAACATTATCAGTAAGGTTTCATCATTGAAATTGCAGCCTCCCCCTCTCACAAAATTGATTTAATACCGAGATTTTATAGACATTAATGCTATATTTTCGTAATGTGCTCCTGATGGAACAGATCAATCATTTTTTACTATTGCATGAGGTCAAACTTGATCAGCACTTCTGATTTTTCCAAAGGAACAAGATACTTACACAAAGAAACCCCATTTGTTATTGTTGATATCACCGTACAATCACCAACAGCCAGAGGCGGGTCAACCCTCATTAAAGTGAAGGCCCGCAACCTTCTTAGTGGCCAGCTGATTAATGATAATTTCAAAGCAGGTACTAAGTTCGAGCAGCCCGACATTACCTTCAGCCAGGTTCAATACCTATTTCAGGATGCTGAAGATCTAGTATTTATGGACCTCTCTAGTTACGAACAATTCCAATTGACTAAAGCATCATTAGAGAATGAAGCAAAATACCTGACAGAAGAGCTAAAAATCAAAGCGATGTATTTTAATGGTACGCCTATTAGTATTGAGATTCCATCCCAGATAGAATTGATCGTAACCATGGTAGAACCAGGTACTAAAGGCAATACCGCAAGTAGCAGCGTGACAACTAAATCCGAACTCAGTAATGGTATGGAGTGCCAAGTGCCTCTGAACATCAAAGAAGGTGACAAAATATTAGTTGATACTGTTACCAATAGCTATTATTCGAGGTCCTAATCTAGGCTCTTACCCATTGTCCTGAAACCTCTATCAATCAAAACGAGCACCCCATACAACCATAATAGGATATAATAATCACTCACTCTCATGTTTGATTCAAAGGATTAGGGGTATGCCTTATGGAATCGCGTAATAATTTATTATTTCAGATCCTAGTTCTCTCAACACTTTTTATCGCATCCTTTCTCCTATTTGTGATCCAACCAATGGTTGCCAAAGTTATCGTTCCGCAGCTAGGCGGAGCTGCAGCCACATGGTCTTACTGCCTACTTTTTTTTCAAACTGGCTTGCTCCTAGGATATTCATACAGCTATATCCTCCGCCGTTTTATGAATCCCTTGTATCAAGTGATCACGCACTTGTCTCTCTGCGTTTTGGCAATGTATATCATGCCGTCGCCACTGCTACTGTTAAAACATGATCTTACTGCAGCAGGTTCAAGCTATATCTCTTCTCAACTTTCACCTATATGGAGTATACTAGGTCCTCTATTAGTTCCGGTCATCATTATTTCTTCGATGACAAGCCTGTTACAGTCATGGTGCCAAGATACAAGCTCACAAAAAAAAGCACCGTTTTATATGTACGCCATCAGTAATATGGCCTGCTTGATGGCGCTAATTACCTATCTGGCATTTGGAGGGCTCCAATTAGTTGGCACCCAATGGCAATATTGGCTATTAGGCTTTAGAGCGTTGCTGATGTTAACCATTATGGTTTGCCTCATGCAGCTGGCACAGGCTAAAACCAATGAAAAAGCTTGCGAGGAGCTAAGCACAGCAGATGAGGATGCTATCGATCAGCTTCCTACCAAGAAACTCATTGTCGAAGCTGCGATTCCAAGCGCTCTACTATGTGCTCTTTCCACCTATCTCGCCACATGGACCGCTTCAGTGCCTATGATTTGGCTGGTACCATTAGCGGTATATCTTATTTCTTACATGATCACTTTTTCCGGCTCCCATTACGGCAAATACCAAATTGAAAAAGTTTGGCCAGCAGCCGCTACCGTGGCTATATTAGTCTATATTCTGGGGCATAAAGTACCAACGTCTATAGCACTTAGTACTCATATCATCTGCTTTACTTTAATCTGCTTCGGACTCCATCAACAAGTCTACGATGCGCGCCCAAAAACAGAAGGCAAACGCACGCTATCAATCTATTATCTATTTATTGCAATAGGAGCTACTTTAGGGACTATTTTCTCCAGCCTCTTAGCGCCACAGTTATTTGATTCATTCTTTGAAGTACCAGCTAGCTATGCGATTGCTCGCTTAGTCTTCAGTCCGGCCACCATGTCGAATAGAAAAACCCCGGCTCCCATCAAAGCTGACTTCAAATGGATTCCGGTTTATGTCGTGTTTTGTTGGGTATGGCTATCATGGTTCTCAGAAAACCTCGAATCAGCGATCAGCTCTTTCTCTTTTATCCTTTGGGTTCCGCTTATATTTGCTCTAGCATACCGTCGCCCCAAGCCTATTTTATTCGCATTCACTTGTTTCGCTTTAATGGTTACTCACAAAATATGGCAAGAGAAAACTCTTTATAATGATAGATCTTTTTATGCTCCATTAACAGTGAGGCAGGTAACCCCCAAAGACAGAGAACTTATAAATGGTGAAACTATTCATGGCAGACAAAATGCAATCAACCCGAAGGAGCCTCTCTCATATTATCACAAAGAATCTGGGCTCGGTATTTTCCTAGAAAAATGGGGGGAGAATATCGAAAAAGTTGCGGCCATAGGTATGGGTGTTGGTACTATCAGCGCATACATGGAATCGAAGCACAAGATCACCTATTTTGAAATCGACCCTGAAATCATCAAATTAGTAGAAGACAAAAAGTTTTTTTCATATATAGCCGACGCCAAGCAAAGAGGGGTGAAGACCCGAATTATCGAAGGGGATGCTCGTATTTCAATGGATAAGGAAAATATACCTTTTGATGTTATTATCGTCGATGCTTTCCTCTCATCATCTATTCCAGTGCATCTATTAACTTCTGAAGCGATCAAACTATATATGAACAAACTAAGTGAATCAGGAGTCGTACTGCTTCACATTTCTAATCGGTATCTAGACTTTGAATCTGTATTTGCCGTTCATAGTAAGGTGCAGGGTTATCCTGGATTCATCAAGAGAACGGGAAAAGCAGGACCCGGCAAAGACCCAGCATCGTGGGTTGCATTGCTAAAAAATAATAAAGACAATCAACAACTTCGATGGTTTAAAGAAAACTGGGCACCTATAACGCAAAATCGCCCTTTGAATTTGTGGACAGATCAAAGAGCGAATGTGTTCGATATTCTATTTTAATAAAGTTGGTGTTCAATACACCAAGAGAATCTTATAAAACCTTCAAATGCAGAAATGGTAGTCTGAAAAAAAAATTTCAGACTACCAAGCTCTCTACAGCATACAGAATTTGACTAGATAGATGTCCCGTCTGAAGCCTTCTGTATTTCTGGTTTTGATAGTTCATTACTGTTATGAATAGCTGGCTTGATGTCAGTACTGGTAGCCGGCTTAATGTCAGTCACGGCTGAGCTTTCTTCAGCAGATTTCTTACCTGCTTTAGTCATTTCAGCTGCGAGCTTACTCTTATCTTCAATCTTAGCTGCTATAACAGGATCATTAGGTTGACTCGGCTTATTTTTGCTCAAGTACTCACCATATGCCCAAGTATTATCACTTAACTGCATCCAATTTCCGCGAGTTTGACCTGTTAGTTTAAGGTCTGTACCAAAATATCCTACGCGCACCACGGGATGACTCACACCAGGTCCCGATCTATAGTTCAAAGCGGAAACAGTCTGAAAAATTACCTTCTTTTGCACTTCAAGCTTCTTCTTTTCAGCCAACTTCTGTTGTTCGGCCAACTTCTGTTGTTCAATCATCTTCTTACGCTGCTCAGCAATCCGAACCTTTGCCCTAGCAGCTTCAATGCTCAGAGGAGCACCTTGTGCCAATTTTTCGGCAACTGAAGGGTTAGCTTTACTTTCTACAGCGGGCTTAGACTTTTTCTCGGAAATGGGATCTTTTAACTCTTTTTTCTCATCAGCACAGGAAACAGCCAAACCACATGCCAGCAACAATTTCAAAACTTTCATTTTCACATCCTTTTCATTCAATAAATACAGCTTCAATAGGGACAAAATATTAAAAAATACCGTTAGATATCATTTAAATCAGATTTTTAGGGAGGCGGGGGAATCTGATGAGGGTCAGTCAGTAGTTCACCCAGAACAATGCGAATTGTTTCTTCGGAAAGAGCCATTTCGTTGTGTTCAAGACGAACCAGAAATTGATTCATAGCTCTCATTGATTCTATTCTTTGGTCCAAAACCAGACGAGTATTCCGCATATTCTCTCTCCAGCAACAGTTAGAACCTAGTACGCTCAGTCAGCCAACAACCAAGCCAAAATAACTTACCACTATGGCCTAGAAAATGAACCTACTTTTCTTTAACGATTTTATGAGAGATCAGTGATGTTAAGAGCAACCATAATGGTGATCACGTTTTCTGGATAAAAATATGTAAATCCTTGGGCTAATTAATCTAAATAAGCCTTTATAACAACGATGTTATCTTTTTTTTCTCTTTCCTTTCAATAATTTACGAAAAAATCAGATCAGGCCCTCTAAATAGGCTACCTTTTTAGTAGCAATTGGGTTATAGATTTCGTGTGGATTCTTTTAGACTCCACGTTGGCAAAGTGTGGCGCGATCTTTCTCGGTTTCATCCAGGTTATCTGCGTTATTCATCATCTACCTCGCAAGAGGTACAAAGAATAGAGAGTAAAAATGAGTAAAAAGGTTTTTGTAGGTGGTCTGAGTTGGAACACAGATAACGATGGACTAAGGGCAGCATTTGAAACATTTGGCGATGTAAGCGATGCAAGAGTAATCACTGACAGAGAAACAGGTCGTTCACGTGGATTCGGTTTCGTTTCTTTTGAAGACGATTCTGCTGCAACTAAAGCTATTTCTGAAATGGATGGCACAGAGCTTGACGGACGTTCAATCAAAGTAAACGAAGCGTTGGACAAGCCACGAGGCGCTCCTCGTGAAAACCGCAACCATAATAGCAACGATAGCTATGGTAACCGCTGGTAATTCTATTAATCCAAGAAACTAATCTTGGATTGAACTCCCCCTCTATTTTTTAGAGGGGGAGTTATTTCTGCCTTATTTCCATAACCTAAAATGGATCGTAAAAACAAACACTGTCCCATAAGTCATTCAATTATGTTCTTATTCTGCTAAGGATCGAGACTGTATGGAACTTCCCCCCGAATACATCCCATGTCAAGACAAGCTCCCCAATCATATTATTAATAGCTACTTAAATCGGCTTAAGCTGAACAATTTACCTATAGCCAATTACACAAACCTCTGTGTTTTGATGAATCAGCATTTACGTGAAATACCATTTGAAAATCTAGACGTACTGGCAAGACATGAGATCAGAACTTCCACCGACGCCCTGCATCAAAAGCTCATCATCAACAAGCGAGGCGGCTATTGCTTTGAGTTAAATCGTTTTTTCTCAATGCTGCTTAACACCACTGGTTACAAAACCAGAACGATGCTAGCACGGGTTCATGTAAATGGTCACAACAGGCCGAAACTAACACATCAATGCACACTGGTGTTTATATCAGAAAATTGGTGGTTAGCAGATGTCGGTTTTGGAGCCAGCATCACTCAGCCCATCCTCTTTGCTGTCGACAACGTAAGTGAAACGAAACATGGCCAATACCAGCTGATTAATCACCCTCTCGGCATGATGCTACAACACAGACAAAATAATGATTGGCATGATATATATAGCATAAGCAATCAACCACCGATTGAATCAGACCTCAATCTAGGCAATTATTATTCTTACAATCATCCTAAAGCCACATTCAGAAACCGTTTACTTATTAGTAAACTTACGGACAAAGGCTATATAACAATAGCTGATGGTAAACTCCATTTACCAGAAGGGACTACCGAAAAAATAAATAACCGGGTCGAGCTAGAGAGCATATTAAAAGATAGTTTCGGTATCGAGGTTAAGGACACCGGCTTTCTTAATTTTCTTTTCGAATCCCTTCCCTTAAAAGAAGGCAAAAAACAAGAGTTATCTAGTAAGCACTAATATCATTCTGAGTCATCCGCAAATACAATATTATACTTCATGACAAACCTATCTTTAGGTTTTCCTGCATCGGAAGAGGATCCCAAAATTTTCGCTTCGATGGATACTGTTTCCAAAAATTCGGGTCTATTTGTAAGGCCATCACATTTGGAAAAAGACCATGTAACCATATTGTTACCATTGGGACTCTTGGGTGGTGGTGGTGGAAAACCCTCCCCAGCAGGACCTTGGTTAGGTGCAGGCTGCCATTGACAGCTAATATCATTAAAACTAACATCAAAGATCATTCCTGCGGTATCTCCATAAAATGAAGTCAATACTTGAGGGACCTCAACAATCCTTGATTCTAAAAATAATATTCTTGATGAAAAATATGAACCATCATAGAGGCTATACATAGAAAAAAGGCCCTGCCGATCTTTAAAGGTAGCAACTTCTCTTATTTCTTCGGTATCCGATGCATATAGCTCGTTGTAGCTCATTAACAGCAATCGATCCTGAGATTTTTTCAATTTCAAAATCCAGTGCCATGGAGATTCGATAGGGGCTGGAGTACCAATAATATTTACTCTCTTATAAGCATCATCAATTTGATCAAACTTTGGCAAGAAGTTCTCGGGGAGAAAACCTTTACCAGAAAAGTCACCTAGCCTGCAGCCGATTTTATCACCCTCAAGTTCTTCACAATATAGAAAACTTCCTGCTACCATAACGGGTTCATCAACCTCGATTTCCGGCAGTGAAGTTTCGGCTAGAGATTCTTTTTCAGATTTAATATTAACTTTTTGTTCAACTTGATTACCATTACGCTTAGATAAAAAATTGTCCGGTATGATCGTATCGCATCCTACAATGAGACAAGATAAAAAAAGCGCATAAGGTATACATATTTTTTTTGACTGAAACATCATTAACTTCACAACTTAAAAGGTGAATCCCAAGTACTATTTCCTATCGGTTATCCAGACTCTAGATGTTAGAGTTTTAACAAAAAACACACTTAACAATTTAAGATCAACAACTTACAGTGTAGCCACCTCAATAAATTATCAAATCTAAAATTGACCAGCTCCTTCAAAAATGAATGATGTCCCTTGTTTTAACCACTGTTCAGCTATTTATATCTCTGCAAAAAATTGGTCATTTTTAGAACTCGAAGAGGTAATATTTACCTATGATATATACGGTAAATATTGACCCTAAAAGCTTTCTTTATAATTTCCATGATAAAATAATAATCTAAACTAATTAATAAAAAGGATCGAAAATGCGTTCACTCTTTAGATCGTCATTTTTCTGTATCTTGGTATTATCTGTGGCAGCTTTCCTCTGGCATCCGATGCTGTTATGGGGCTGGATCATATTTGGTCCTTTTTATGCGATTGGTTTCCAAGACTATTTTCAAAAGAAACATTCTATACTCCGAAACTTTCCGGTCGTAGGAAGGTTCCGTTACTTATTTGAGTTGCTCAGACCTGCAATACAACAATATTTTATTGAGAACGACCAGAATGGCGTGCCTTTTAATCGAGAAAAGAGATCTATTGTTTACCAAAGAGCTAAAAAACAGTTAGATACCATACCTTTTGGCACCAAGTTAGATTTATATCAACCTGGGTATGAATGGCTAAACCACTCACTTCTGCCTCAAAAGGTATCTGCTGACCAGCTGAGAATATCTATAGGTAGCCCTCAATGCAGCAAACCTTATCTGGCTTCACTACTGAATATTTCAGCGATGAGCTTTGGCGCACTATCTAATAGAGCAATCCTAGCATTGAATCGTGGTGCCGCTGAAGGAGGGTTTGCCCATAATACTGGAGAAGGTTCAATTAGCATATGGCATAAAGAATATGGTGGTGATCTCATTTGGCAAATAGGTACTGGTTACTTTGGCTGTCGCACACTCGAAGGGGCCTTTGATCCTGATCTTTTCACTAAGAACGCCCGGAGAGATCAGGTTAAAATGATTGAAATTAAACTATCTCAAGGAGCTAAGCCGGGCCACGGTGGTATCCTTCCCGGAGCAAAAGTCACAGCTGAAATTGCGAAGACCCGGAATGTTCCCGAGGGCAAATCTGTACATTCTCCACCATATCATTCCGCATTTTCGACTCCCAAAGAACTACTAAATTTCGTTAAAAATTTGCGAGAGCTCTCAGGCGGTAAACCCATAGGTCTAAAAATTTGCATTGGTAAACGCCGTGAATTTCTGTCACTTTGCAAGGCCATTCACGAAACCCAGATATTCCCTGATTATATAGCGATTGACGGAGCAGAAGGCGGCACAGGAGCTGCCCCCCTAGAATTTTCGAACAATCTTGGAACCCCACTTAAAGATGCTCTCATTTTTGCTCACAATGCACTTACCGGCTTTGCTATCCGCGATAAGATAAGAGTTATAGCGAGTGGAAAAATAACATCTTCCCTTGAAATGATAACCTATCTCTCAATCGGAGCAGACCTGTGTTACGCAGCCAGGTCTTTTATGATGGCAATAGGATGTATTCAAGCCTTACAATGCAATTCCAATCATTGTCCTGTCGGCGTAGCGACACAAGATAAGACTTTAATCAAAGGGCTAGTTGTTGAAAACAAGTACAAGAGAGTGACGAACTATCACCATGAAACTTTGCACAGCCTTGCTGAATTGATTGGAGCTATGGGGGTTAAAAGTGCAGAAGAGCTTAGACCGTGGCATATCATGCGAAGAATAAATCAATATGCAAC
>MDTC01058203.1_pt1 | contig 18910 bp, 17 predicted proteins | sample 811181 | NCBI WGS metagenome assembly MDTC01 (sample SAMN05326644, study PRJNA326480) | marine metagenome | isolation source: seawater | place: Pacific Ocean: North | collected 2011
CTCCCACCGTCACTCGACCTTTGGCATCCACGGTCACTTTGGTGTGAGTTCCTGCAGTCACTCCACTGGTGGCTAAAGTCAAAGTTCCATCGTTTGCAAGAGTGGCATCACCACTCACGCTCACGGCCGCAGCTTGGTTGGAGCCATTCCCCACCCAAATATTGGTGTCCGCAAGAGCAGATCCCACGACACTTCCTGAAGTGTCAGTCACACAGCTCAAACTGGTTCCATCTGCTTTTAGCACCTCTCCCACTCCGCAAGTGGGAAGAGAGGCTTTTGCAAAGGCTGAAACATTCGGATCACTTTCTGAAGTTAAAGGAGTGCTTGCTGTCCAACCCCCACTGCCATCCGAAACGACGGTTTGGCCGGAAGTGAGAGCCGGGATGGAAGATCCTCCAAGCTGCCCAGCCTTCTCGTACAAAGACGAAGTTCCACCAACAAGTGCGACGATCTCGTTGTACTGTGCAGTGGTGAGTGCTGAAGGTGTTCCCAAAGTTCCCCCGTCTTGAACTCTCAACAGAGAAGACGCCGGAAACCCGCCTACCGCATAGGACTCAATACTCATGGGAATAAAATTGATCGTTTGAACCGGAAGAGATTCCCAGCCTGCAAAACTTCCATCGTTGAAGTAAACACGGAATTTTCGGTTGTCCGAAGCTGACGGAGTGTAAGTGGTCCCCACGGTACAATCAGCTGCAGCAAAAGTGAAACCTTTGCGGTTCGAAAGCGAGTCAAAAAGATTCCATGAATTGGAATCTTGACGAGTGCCGGTACCATCCCCAAGGGAAAGAGCAAATACCCCTTGAGATGTCGATAGATCTAAGGTTTGAAGTTCTTCGTAAAGCAAACAGTCTTCTGTTCCTGGGGTTCGAATCTGAATTTTAAATTGAACACTGCTTGAAGCAACTGGTGTTCCATCCGGACTGATCAGGCGACCTTGATAAGTGATTCCTGAGGCTGCAAGAACCTCAAATGAGGCCATCAAAACGACGAGCAACAGGACTTTTCTTGGAAGAAAATCTAAGTTCATTATACGCTCCAACATAAAATTCCCCTCAGTCAACGTGCCGAATTTATTCGCGATACAAAATCTTTTCGGCACTTTAGGCCCGCAGGTTAAATGAGGTGTCTCATTCCGAGGCGAGAATCTTAATTTTTTTAAAGAAAATGATGAATCTTGATTCTGCCGTTCAAAAAAAGAGATCTTAGAGTTTCAAATTGGAATGCTTTAAATTTTATGCGTAGAGCTGAGAACCAGCTCCCTTTTAAGAAATTACTTACAAGAGCAAGCCACCTGCATGCCCCAGGTGGAGTAGGGACAATTGTCCGCTCCACTTCCCCCACCGGAATACTTGTAATTGAATGGGCCTCCTGCGCCAAAGAAGTACCCACAGAAAACGCTTCCTTCAAAACCCAGTTCCACCACAGCTCCAGGACTTCCCAGGTTGTTAAGGATATTTTCACATCTCGCTACGCTGCTTCCTGAGTATTCAAGGCCGTCTGGATCACAGACGCCACCTTCAGAGGCGCAGAGTGCATCACAATCTTCGTCGTTGCCTGCCAAGTAAAAGCAGTATCCCCCGTACACATACCCCGTGCAGACAAAGGGTGCCGCCGAGGTTTTCAAAAAACCAAAGGGAATTTGCTGCAAAGCCTGAGACGAGCTCCAAGGCAACAAACTCAAGATAAGCAGAAGACTACTGAAAACCCTTGATCCATGAAACATAAACTGCGCTCCCTATCCGCTGAAAGGTGTAAACGGTTCGTTTGCCAGATTCCCTTCCGCCATTGGCAGGACTGAAATAAAAGGTTAGGCCCGTGTGGGAAAAGGTGCAAGTGCTTGTCCCGGTTTCCGTGACGGCCAAGACATAAGTTCCACCGTCAAGCATATTGGAAAATGTGGTCGAGGTGCAAGCCACTGACATGGATTGTACGTTTCCCAGATCCCAATTGATGGACGTGCTTGCATTGGTCTGAGTCACTCCGGAATCGTTCACGGAACGGGTTTGTCCACTCACTTCCAACTTGGCTGTGGGGGCAGAAATTCCAATACCAACTTTTCCGGAACCTTTGATGCGCATTTTTTCTGTGGGAGTGCGATCGGTCGTTCCTGACCCTGCTCCAGTGGCGGTCATAAACAAAATGTCAGAGCCTTGGTTTCCGGTGGAAAGACCGGATCCAAGAACAAGACTTCCCCCTTGGGCGTTGTTCGCGCCAGAGTCTGCCCCACCGGCAGTGATATACAATCCATCTCCGGATTGTCCCGCTGAGGTGTTGCGATCAAGACCAATCACTTGTTCTGTATCTGTCAAAGTCGGAGTGACCGTGGGAGAACTTGATACATAACTTACGCAGAACACGAAACTACAAGTATTACCAACAACCACACGGGCGTTCCCTTTTCCGCCAGGAAGGCGGATCCCCGCATTTTGCTCCCCTTGAAGCACCATGCTTCCACTGACGGCCATTCGAATTCCTGTATTGTAGCGATAAAATCCTGTGTCGGTGTCATTGGCAAAAGAAATCCCAGGAGCCGCCAAACTCCCATCGTCTGCTTTGAACTGACCAGTCATTGCAACCGATCCGTCTTTCATAAAATCGCCACTGCTTCCGGATTGAACCAAGTCCACATAGGCACCATTGTTTTGCGAAACTTTAAACTTGTTCGCGGTGGAGTCGAAATAAATGCGACCTTGCCCTGCGGGCGCTGTCGCCGGCGCAGACATTCCGCGAGTGGTGAGCGCTCCGTCGATGTCTAAAATCGATCCGGGAGCTGTGGTGCCGATGCCGACGTTAGGAACGAACGAATTTCCTCATAAACAGAAGAAGTTTTTTAAGTCGTTGAGATTCATCGAAAAACGAATGTCTTCGACGCCTTAACAAACGTTTTTAAACCGAGGACCTCGTGTGAAGAGTGTCTCCTGCTAATCTCGATTCTCCTCCGTTTTCGTCTATTTTCGGACAGAAACCGGACAGCCATCGTGCCAAAATTCATTTTCTTCGGCATTGGCACGGCGAGTATTTGTGCCAATGAAATCAACAGCTTTCAACACGCTGCAATCGTGGTATATTTGCCCTGCAATTGCGAGGTAAATAAAAATGAAGAAGTATAAAGCTCCAAAAAAAGGCGCCGTAGCCAGGCTCCGCGAACTCTATAAAGAGAAGCGTGGGCAAAAACGGTCCCCCAAAGTGCTTGAGGAAATCACAGCAATTTTTAAGTGCAAAGAGCTAAGGTATGAGACCTTATGATTTACCCATACATCTATAACCATCTAAAACAACTGCAATTTTCCAAATCCCATGCTGTATATTTATTAAATATACAATCCATACACAATAGACTATACTGTGTATAGCTATAAGGAGATTTCCCATGGGACAAAGACTTTCCAAAGATGAAGTTATCAATTTCAGAGTGGATTCTGAAACCAAAGAGGTCATGAAGAAAGCGGCCAAACTTTCGGGCCTGGACTTGTCAGCGTACATTATAAGCAAAGCGAGAGAGGCCGCGACCGAGGACATCATTCGCCATGACCAAGTAAACAAAATTTTGCTTGCAGACGAAGATTTCAACTTTGTCGAGTCCGTTGTTTCAAAACCTGCAACTGCCACCGCGAAACTTCGTTCCGCAATGAAGAAACACGGTCAGAAAAAGTAAGTGGAGAGAAATGCGACTACCTTTGATTCACCTGAATGAAGTTTTAGAGTGGGAAAAAGAACAGAGCCCTAAGATCACTCCGAGCTTACGTGAGGCATTTGATTGTGGCGAGCCTACGCTCAATGTTTTTCTATCAAGATACGCCCGACAATCCGAGGAGCAAAACACAGCGAGGACGTGGGTGGCTTTAGACAAGCCCAACAAGAAAATTGTCGGATATGTGAGCATTTCAAACACCAGTATAGAAAAGCAGGATGCTGCATCCGCCGTGAGATCCTATGTCAATCCGATCCCGGCGCTGTTGATCGCGCGTCTTGCCGTGGATCAGACCTACAAGCGCTAGGGTTGGGGTGAGGAAATTTTATTGGGTGCGTTCCAAAAGGCCAAAGAGATAAATGAAATCAGTGCCATTCAAGCGGTGGTTGTAGACACTCTGAACGCGAACGCTGAAGCGTTTTACAAGGTCTATGGGTTCGTTAAAATCGGCGACACCAATAAAATGATTATTTCAACGAAAGAACTTTTCGACTGACCAAGCTCGCCCTGAGCTTGAGGTTCCGTCGTTTCAATCAATATCCCGAAAGCCCGCATCTAGATCCACTTCGCCGCCGTCGTCGTCGCGGGCACTTTCCGGCCTGCGACCAAGTGACATGATTGTGGGTTTCATGCCGTCAAAATACTCGGTTTCGAGAATGTGCGGCACCGGGCAATTTTCGATGACCTGCGCTTTGATGTAAGCAACCGTTTTCCAGTCGAGATTTTTCGATCTTGGGATTCTTTTCCACTCGATTTCCCGCTTGAACCCCGTCACTGGGTCCACGGCAAAAAGTGGACTCTTCCACGCGGCGGATTGATAGCGCCAGAGGCCGTTGAGCGCGACACTCCCGCGAAGGTATTTGCGCGGAATCCTCCTCGGAGACATCCACTCGAACTCTTGGAATTCCGCTTTGAACCTGAGAACAGCGACGCGCAGGCGACTGACGAGCGAATTGATCGTGATTCCGAATTTTTCCGCCGCCGCTTTCTTTGAAAGGCGGTCTTGGGTCATGTAAACGCACTCAAGAGCTTCTTTCTGTTTTGCAGTGAGACTGTTCCACACTTTGTAAAATCGCGCCCAGACGTTCAAAGCCTCGGGGGGCGACGTTTCCCTCACAATCTCTAGCCGGCGTTGGACCGCCGGTACATGCTCAAAATAATTTCCGATCAAAACGCGGAGATGTTTTCGTAAAGCTACGCGCTCGATACGAAACTGCGCGAACGTGTAATGCGGAAACGCCGTTTCAAGGCCCGCCTCAATCAACGCCAAAAAATGCGACTCGTCTTCAACGCCTTTTGAGACGAAATAACAAGCGCGGTAGAGTTCCATCAGCTCCGGGTGATCTTGAAAATAATGGGTTTCGATCATGCGCCGGGCGATCTGGTGATAGAGGTCCTTGGGACTTGCACGCATGATGTTGTTCAATATGGGAGTCGCGTAAGTCGGAAGATGCATCGGCGTGCTCATGGGCATAGCCGCGCCGCCTTCGCTGATTTCCTCTGCTGTTAATTCCGAATCCTGCCAGATCGCGGACTCCTGAATATCATCAAAACCCGTAAGCTTGATCCGCGACTCATTCGCGGCTTGGCTCAACGGAAATGCCTCGGTCATGGTGAGGTCTTTGTCCTCGTCGCGCCACAGCCCTTCGGCGATGAGTTGGTCCGTCACCAGGCGCAGAATGTAATGCACGACTGAGTCGTTCATGGATTTGAGGTCATGAATCTCCGGAAACGATTCTAATGAGAGATTTTTGGCGTCAATCCGCTCACGGATCTCTTTTGCCATGAGCTTGAACTGGATTTTGCGTTGGATGTAGGAATCGGCGGGCCGCACCGGCTCGGGCTCGCGGTTAAGGCTTTCAATTGGGTCATAGTCGAACGACTGCGCGGTTTTGCTGACTTCGACCAGGCCAGGGTCGGCGCGCACCTCTGAGCGCTTTAAGCGCACAAAGCGGCGGTGATCGCCCACACGGTAGGCTAGAACAACGGGATCAAGTTCCTCCTCGCCGTCGGCGACCTCCGCTGGGTCCTCAAATTCAATGTCGGTTTCGATTTCAGCCATTTCCGCGCCTCAGGCTATCTCAAGCAAAACTTGCACCAAACCTTTAAACCAATAAAAAAATTTATTTCCCAAGGGTTTTAAGGGCTTGAGCGCGTTTTGGCGCCAAGTGGCCCACCCTGCGGTCTCCAGTATCAAAGACAAGTGCTGAAAAAGTGGATTCCACTGCGTGGCCAAAGCGTGAGGAATCCAGACAGGCATGAAGTTCTTACACGGAAAGGATCAAGGAATTAGAGAACCAAATAGCAGCGACTTTGAGGGTGAGGAAGGTCACGGATTTTATCGCTAATCAACTCGGCGCAGTTGCGCCGGAAAGGATTTGAGTGAGTTCAAATAAACAAATGAAGTCGTCGGGGATTTCGGATTCCGACAATGAAATGGCCGGACGGCTTTTACTGATGGGCGTGGTGGGGATCATCGCGCTCGTAGTGCTCGCCGTCTCGCCGGTTTTGCTCGGTGGATTTTTGATCGGACTGATTTGGTATGGGGCTTACATGGAGGATGGTGAGCCGAATGGAGAAAAACTTTTTTGGCCGATAGTAACGACGCTCGCGCTGTTCGTTTACGGCCTGGGCATCATGCCGCCGTGGGAAAGATTTTTTCAAGGTGTGCTGTTCACGGACTTTCACGCATGGACCGGAAAGCAGATCACGGCGGTACTCGTGATGGTCAACGAGTGGATGCCGAGGAGTCATCAAATCCATTCGGTCGCGCTCAGGACCGTGCGGTTCTACGGCTGGAGCGTTTTTCTGATGGCGGTGGCGACGCTGGTTTGGCTGCACTTCAAAGGCGCGGGGCGCGGCGTATTTATCTACCATAGCGCGCGGGCGATTTTTGCGCCAGTGCGACTGGCGGCGAGCCGCTGGCAATGGCTTGCGGTTTTGGTAATCGGGATCGGTGCCCTAAGCCTCATGGTAACGCTTCCGGCATGGTTCAAGATCGGTGTTGGTATCACGCTTGGGCTGATGATGCTCTACCATGTGATGGCGGTCGGGATCACATTCGGTGGCGCGGATCAGGCGGCGGCAAATACGGAACGGCGGCCGCAAAATGAGCCGGTGTTGATCGGCTCCGAGAAAGGAAAGCCCAACAAGCGGATTCAACTCACCGACGATCAGCTCAATCACCATGTGCATATCGTCGGTGCAAGCGGCTTTGGGAAAAGTGTTTTGCTCTCGCACGTCATCAAGAATCGGATTCATTCCGGCGGCGGTGTTTTGTTCGTCGATCTTAAAGCAGATTTTGAAACGATCCGCCAGGTGGTATCAACGGTCAAGGGCGCGGGTCGAGAAAATGATTTAAGGATTTTTTCTTGCGGGAATCCCGAAATCTCTCACCCATACAATGCGATTAAATGCGGCACCGCGAATCAGCTCAGGGATCGCATCATGGGCGCGCTCATCTGGAGTGAGGAATTTTACAAGCATGAGGCCGCGAGTTTCTTGCTGAAGATTTTGCGAGGGCTGACACTTCTGCGGGATCGGCTGGGAAAGTCGTTTGATCTTGGAACGATTTTGAACTGCATCGCAGATCAAAATCAAATCACGCGAGTTATCGAGGAGCTACCTGAGTCGGAAACGCAAATGCGCGAAGAACTTGAGGGACTTCACCGCCACTTAGCGAAGCCCGAAAATCTGAAGGCGCTGCAAGGTTTGAAGTCACAACTGGAATCGCTGTTACTTTCCGACTTCGGGCATCTGCTCCGAGCGCATGACGGCGGCATTGATTTATTCGAGGCCATTCAGCAGCAGAAAATCGTTTACCTGCTGCTCGATTCAAGAACCTACGGCGAATCAAGCCGCGCTCTCGGCAAGATCATTCTTCAGGATTTAAAAGCGGCGTCTGCCAGAGTGGACAACGAAATCCCCAGAGCGGAACGAAAGCCGTTCGCGGTGATCGTTGACGAATTCGCGGACATGGCGACCGAGGATTTTGTAGGTTTCCTGGATCGCGCACGCAGTTCCAAGATCGGCGTCGTGTTGGCGCACCAGGAAATCGCGGATCTTTCGCGCATAAGTCCAGAGTTCGCTCGGCGGTTGATGAATTCAACCTCAACGCTGTTCGCATTTCTGCAGAAATTGCCGGACTCATCGGAGTTGATCGCGGGTGTCGCGGGAACGAGAAAAACCCGCGAGGTGACGGAGCAAGCTGAGACGGATTGGCTTTTCGGCGAGCGAAAAACTGGCATGAAGTCGATCAAGGAGGTGGACGAGTTCGTGATACATCCGAACGTCATCAGATCTCTGAACGTCGGCGAATGCGTCATGGTGCAAAAGTATCCGAGCTCAAAATCGGCGGTGGTGCGAGTGAAACAGGAGGCAGTGGACGACTATCTAACATATGAGGAGGTGCAAGATACGTTACAAGCGATGAGGGGGCGATACACTTTGCGGGACGAATCGAGAACAGCGGACCGGAGGCCCGCGCCTGTGAGGGGCGCGGAAATTCAAGAGCCGCGAGAGGTATCAGGTTATTGGCAAGACGGGATTTAACCAACAACACAAAGGAAGTAATATGCAAGTGATTGAATCATTGCAAGATTTTTTTAGCAGTAAACGTCGACGAATTGAAAAACCAAAAATGATCGTGATCGAGGTGCCGCCGCTCATGCAAAAAGGCGAATATGCGGACGTGATTGCCATTCGGCACCCGCTCGAATCGTTCACGAAATTTACCAATGTCCCTTGGGTCATGGGCGACAATATGGACGAAGCGATGGGGTACGGATGGGGCTATAGCGGCTGCGGTCCTACGGACTTCGCGCTCAATATCCTTTTGCACTTCACGGATCACGACGAAGCCGTAGCGCGAGCGTACGCCATCGACTTCCGCGAGAAGTATCTTCGCACCATGCCTAGAGACGGCGGCAGGATCAAGAAAGAGGACGTTTCTCATTTCATTGAGTGCATGAAGGTGACGAGGCCGGATCTTTTGGAAATGGTGCGAAAGCACCTTGAGCTGACGAGGCCGGTCGCGTAACCCACGCCAGCAGGTGACAGTTTATCCCTCGGTTTGAGTACAAACCGAGGGACCATTCTTAGGAACCATTGAGCCAAAAGTGAATGGCAAGGCGTAACAGAGCGACGGCCAGGGTGATTACCCATGCCCGTCTGACGCCAAGTTTAGCCTTCCAATCCTTAACAGATAAGCGCACGGAAAATTCAAGCGTAAGCATTTCGGAATCGGGCGTTTTAATTGGACAAGCCCTCCTTTCACCCACGGGTAAGGAGGCGAAGACCAATGACAACGCCCATTCACTGCCACCGCTTGAACTGTGCGCGTTCAATCGTAAAAGGGGGTAACTATTGACGGATGATTTGGACAAAGACGCTAGGGCCGGTTTAACCGCGCGCCCAGCGAATGTGACAATGACCCGCCGGAAAGCCGATCATGTTCTTTTAACTGAGCGCGATCTGGACATGATGACAGCACTCCATGACCATGTGGTTTTGAGTTTCAGGCAGATCCACGAAAAATTCTTTCCCGCGCGCACGATTGCAACCGCCATGAATCGGCTAAAGCGAATCGAGAGCCAAGGCTGGGTCGAGCGCCTGCGGATTCCAAGATTGCGCATCGAGGGGCGTAGAAATGCGACGGGCGTCATCTTTCAGTTGTCACATCGGGGTCGCACGATGCTCGCACGGGCGCGGCCAGAAGTGAACATTTTCGAAAAATGCCCGGTACTCAATCCACACCAGCTTGACCACGATTTGCTGATTGCGGACATCGCCGAGCATTTCAAAAGGCGATTCCCCGGCCAGCAATGGACAAACGGGCGGTATCTGTCGGACCAAAATGGTTTCAAGAAAATCCCCGACGCCGTTCTACAAAGGACTGCGGCAGATCGTGCGATTGCCATTGAGCTGGAACTGACTGGCAAAAGTGCGCGGCGCTACAGGGACATTGTTGCAGCTTTAAGAACCAGCCCGCGCATTGAAAAAGTGATTTACGTCACCGCTAGCCACGCGATCGGGCGCAAGATCATGTCGGCAATTGAGGGTTATCAAGTTCCATTTGGGCACAGATTCCGCTCGGATTTTTTCGAGTTCGTGCGTTTAACAGAGTGCCTAAAGGACATCGCGCCAGCACGTTAAGGCAATTCGCCGAGGCGCAAATGGCGGCACCGGATTCGACGGCAAACCATTCGAGAGTCAAAACAAAGGTCAAACAAAAGGTCCATGCGCGGTTTTGACTTTTTATTGGCCCCGTGAATCCGTGCAAGTGGCGAAGATCACGGCGGGGTCTGCCTGTTTTACCCTTCGTCCCTTCCGTCTGGCCGCTTGCTGACCACCCCCACTCTACGATTGAAGGTGGTCAGCAAGCTAGACTACAGGGACTACGGATAAAACAGGCAGAGAAGAAGGTAAGGAGGGGGATAAGAATAAATAAAAATATCAATACAGGGAGGGGAACAAATCTAAAACCAAAATCGGGGAGGAAGCCAAACATACACACAAACCAAACAGCCAGACCCGACGAGAAGCGATGAGTGAAGGCATTCAATTCTCAAGAAGGGAGGGCGCGAACGTGGAGCGAAATGTCATTGAGCTGTTGACGATTGATGAGGCGGCGGAACTTTTGAAATTGAAAAAATCGAGGCTTAGAAAAGCGATCTTTCGGCGCGAGGTCAAGTTCGTGAAACTTGGCGCGCTGATCCGTTTTAGACGAGCGCATCTAATCGAGTGGATCGAGAAAGGCACAATGGAGTCGGTGACCGCGTAAAGATCAGGCTCGTTCTGTAAACGCGGACCCACTTTTACTTTTCACGTCCCCATGGTAAGAATGCCTGTCCTAAAAGTTCTTTGAAAATTGAATAGAATTCGAGAAAGCAGGAGGCATTTTTCCATGGGGTCTTCCTAACCTCTCCCGTCCTGGGAGAAAAGGAGACCATAATGGAAAAAATCAAACGCAAAGACGGCGTCAAATATAGAGAGCGAATCTATATTGGCGGCCAGGAATTCAAGAGTCCTTGCTTTGAGAAGAAGTCGGACGCCATCGCGTGGAAGTCAGTTAAACTCGCCGAGCGAAGGGTGTTTGATTCGACCGGGGTCATGCCGGTAATGAAACCCACGCTTCATGAAATGCGATTTAAGGATTTTGCAAAGTGGTGGCTCACGCATCGAGTCGCCCCACGTTCATCGGTTAGAACCGTAGAACGCTACGAAATGAATCTTAGGACTCACATCTATGGATTCATAGGCGATCTTTACTTATCGCAAATCACCCGTGAACACGCGGATCAACTTGTGGCAAAGCTCAGGGAATCGAATCATAACCCCGTCGGGACCAACCTGGTCCTCGGGGTGTTGAAGCAAATCATGAGCGAAGCCTTCAGGCAGGAAAAAATCCTTAAATATCCATTTAAGGATTACGCGAAGGTCAAAGAGCCGAAGCGCGCCGATCACTTCATGTCCGCCGAGGAGATTGCAAAATTCTTGGAGGCGAACAAGGACGATCCGCACTATTGGCTTTTTGTGACCGCGATGAACACAGGCATGAGACGCGGAGAACTCGCGGGCCTTTTGTGGGACCGTGTGGATTTCGCGAAGGGGTTCATTCATATCACGCGCTTGCGTGATCGAAATGGTCTTGCGGACCGCACGAAAACGCGGAACTCCCAAAGGCGCATCCCCATGAGCGATGTCGTAAGACAAGCACTTATGGAGATGAAGGCCAAGGCTCTGCACCCTGAGTATGTGTTCTGCGCGTCCGTTGGCCGGCCTTTTGATGAGGGCCATATCTACTGGTACTTCCAGCGGGCGCAGAAGAAGGCAGGGCTATTGAACCGCTATCGGTTTCATGATCTGCGGCACACGTTTGCATCACACTTCGTGATGAACGGTGGAAGCCTTTATGATCTTCAGAAACTCTTAGGCCATGCGCGCTTCGAGGAAACTCAAAGATACGCGCACTTGACCCCTGAGCATCTGGCGAAGGCGGTCAACATCGTGTCTTTCGGTGGGACTCCGAAGCCTGTAGCTGAGGAGCTTCCGGCGGTGGCAGCCGCGGCGGAAACGCCCGCAGCGGCCTCAAAGCAGCAAGCGGAGGGCTTGGTCGCTGCCGCGACTCAAACGCCTGCTTTACGCCTGGTTGGCCCGTCTTAAAAGTAGTTTATGTCCGATGTTCGTTGTGTCCGATTCCCTGGCGATCCGAAGGGTCGCCGAGGGAAAAGGGACACTGGCGGGACATAAACGGCGTTTTCCTGCAAAGTCGGACACACGAATCACCCCTGATTTTTGTGTCCGAAAGCGTGTCCGATTTCGGAATCGGCACGAGGATTTTAGCGAAACTTTGGAAAAGTCCGGCCCTGGAAACGGGGCCGGACGCGGATTTTTTTTTGCCCGACTCGGAATCACAGACGATGGAAACTTAAAAAAGTGACCTGTGGATCTTGTAACCGCTAGCGAAAGCAGCATCGCGAACCGTTTGAGTTGTTGACGTTGTTGTTGTTGAACGAATCACAACCCGAATTGCCCATGACTTGGCCGTTGTTGTTGTTGAGATCAGCCACCCACAAAAATTGCTCCCAACGGCCAGAGGGGGCTGATCAGCCTGACTTAAATTTCCGTTTCAACCGCCCATGCGCACACAAGCGGGCACCGCATTTTATCAGTCAGACTGGGGTTTTGATCTTACCCTTCTGACCTCTCCCGTAAGATCGGTCACTCCAGGCACAGGTCGCGGAAATGCTTGCATTTTTTTATAACTCCTGTCAACGCTTCGTCAGATATGGTCGGATCTTTTCTTCATCTCAATCAATCCTTTAAAGAGGCGGCGAAAGGACATCTGACAAGTCGCCCTATCCAGCGGTTTTTCTTCTATAAGGAACGCGAACTGGTGAATTTGTCGAAAGAGATTCACGGGAAGACGTATCGCCCTCGCCCCAAGAGGCCATTCATCGTTTTCGAGCCGAAACAGCGAAAAATATTTGAAAGTCATTTTCGAGACCGGGTAGTTCATCACGCGATTTGTTTTTTGCTCAATCCGCGCTTCGAGCGTCGCTCACTCCCCAAAAGTTATGCCTGCCGTAAGGGTTACGGAAATTTGAAGGCGCTTGATCAACTCAGGAAAGCTATTCGAAAAATGGAGGATCGCGGTGAAAATGCGTGGGTACTCAAAATAGACATCAAGAAATACTTCGACTCGATTCCTCACCAGAAACTGTTCAACCTGATTCGACGGGACTGTAATGACCCTCTGACGATGTGGATGGTCAGCAGGGTCATTGATTCTTATCACGCAACCCCCGAACGAGGGCTACCAATCGGGAATTTGACATCACAGGTGTTCGCGAATCTGTACCTGAACGAACTGGATTGGCTTGTGGTTCAGCACTGTGGCTTTAAGAATCTTTTTAGATTCATGGATGACTTGGTTATTCTGGATACAAGTAAAGATCGCTTGGAGGATTTGCTCAATGAAATTCAAGATTATTGCCAATCGGAATTGGGTCTTACCGTTCACCCCAATAAAATTCGATTGGTGCCCGCGCGGAAAAGTTTTGAGTTTTTAGGTTTTAAGATCACCGGAACTCGCCGAACCATTAAACCGACAAACGTGGCTCGTATCAAAAGACGACTGCGCAAACTTTCAAAGGCCCTAAAACTGAAGTCGCAATCTCCAGAAAAGATTCGCCAAAGAATTCAAAGCTGGTGGGGATACGCCTGTCACGGTCAGATACAGAAACAGCTTCGTGAATTGACAAACTGGCTACAAGAATTCGACCCTGATCTTGCCCTTATTTGCCGGGAGATTTTTTGGCCGCCCTCAGAAGAGCGGAAACTTGCTCCAGCGCAGAGACAACCAAACGAGAAAACCGCTCATAGCGTTTCGTATCAATCGCTTTTAGATCGTGAGATAGCCGAATCAGAATGCGAGTTTTTTCAAGCTCTACGATGGAATTAGAAAGTGCGGATACGCGGCGATCTTCAGAGACAATGGCAGAAATAATTTGTTCGAGCGCCACGACTAATGAGGTTGAAACGCGCTTTCCGACGGTGAATTTGTGCATTTTGGGGAAATGGCCGTGAGCGTGTTCAAATTCAAGTACAAGGTCGTACATTGTTTTAAAAACAGGAAACAGATCCACTTTATCTTTGACCACTTGCTCTTCGCTCATTCGTAAGTCCCAAAAAAATTTTGTGACTCGCCTTCGGCGAGGGGAAGAAATCGGGGCCTACTCGGCCCCTCAAATGCAAATGCTAAAACCCCTAGCGAAAGCAGCAGCGCGACCCGTACGAGACGGTGACGCCGTTGTAGGAGAACGAATCACAACCCGAATTGCCCATGACTTCGCCGTTGGAGACGCCGAGATCAGCCACCCACTCCCAGTTACCTGTCATATTACTGATTCCGTAGGTTCCAGCTTTTACGCAGGCATGGACCCACTCACTGGCAGAGCAGAGCCTAGCCGCCGGGGTCTTGTTTGAACAATTCGTTACCGCATTCAACCACGTCGCTGACGTTTCCTCGTTGGTCGAGATACAATAGGCCTCCATGCTGCCGCTAGTGCCGACTAATGAGAATCCCGCGGGGCAACTGGTTCTGCCACCACCGGAACCACCGGCCGCCTGCCAGCCCGATCCGTCGTACCACTTGAGCTTGTTCGCATCGCCCGAATCCACAGCGATGTCGCCCGTCGCAGGAGTGCCCGGCAGTGCCGATGCCGTAACCCGCATTGGACCGTTTACGTGTAGCAATCGACCAGGGCTTGTGGTTCCTATCCCGACGTTTCCGCCCATAAAAATTCCAGAGTAGACATCAACCGTTCCTGCGCCTGACATTGAAGGATTTGAGTAAATCCCATAAAGTTTATTGCTAGATCCAGTAGCCAAAAAGGATGGGGCAGAATATACGCCATACATTGTATTGTTCGCGGTGCCGCCATCTCTATATGAATTTGTTGTATAAATTGAATAAAACGTATTGGTTGATCCAATACTTGTTTGCATGTACCCATCAAGTTTGATTCCGTAGTAAGAAACTCCAGTTCCACTCACAACACTAGATCCACTCGATGAAACCTGACCACCGCTGCTCGCGGGTGAATTGTAGACCAGTCTACCACTTCCCGTTAAGTTTAAGTTCCCTGTAAAACGGCCCGTGCCCCATACATCGAGGCCATAGGTTGGGGACGAACTTCCAATCCCCACATTTCCTCCGCTCAATATGGTCATTGCAGGAGAGTTGTTGGTTTCCAATTGCAAACTTTGAGCATCATTGGTTCCAATCACAACTGCAGATCCTGTGGTGTTTCCACCATTCGTAATATCACCGCTCCCACCACCAGCAGAAACCAAATCCACGTAAGCCCCATTGTTTTCTGAAACTTTAAATTTGTTCGCGGTCGAGTCGAAATAAATGCGACCTTGCCCTGCAGGAGAGGTGGAAGGTGCTGACATCCCACGAGTGCTGAGGGCTCCATTGATATCTAAAATGGATCCGGGAGCTGTGGTGCCGATCCCGACGTAGCCTGTGTGTTCAGCAAAAATAGACGTGTTCCAAGAAGCTCCATTCCAGAACGCAAGGTTGAGATCATTTTGAAAGCTTGTCGATGCCGACGAATCACCAACAGCAAGTAACGACCAACCTTTGTTGTTGCCCGTTGGGTTCAGCGACCCTAAACCTTCGCTGGTATCAGTGAATTTCGAAAACAGATGAAGACCTGATGACATCGTATTGTCCGTAGAGTTGACATAAACCGAAGCGATCTCCGCTCCACTGGTTACCTGCAATCCAACTTGAGGGGTTGCTGTTCCTATCCCCACGTATCCACCACTCAAGATGGTCATTGCAGGAGAGTTGTTGGTTTCAAACTGCAAACTCTGAGCGTCATTGGTTCCGATCACAACTGCAGAGCCTGTGGTGTTTCCGCCGTCTTTGATGTCGCCCACGCTGGATGGCAACAATGAGCTTGGAATTTTTCCCGATCCATCCAACTGCGGAATGTCACCCGATCCGGTTCCCACATCTTCAGCCGCCGCCGTTCCAAGGCCACTCACCGCACTTGACGCAATAGCGATGTTGGTGCAACTGAACTGATCGGTCACTGCGGAGTGAACCAAGGTTTGTGCAGCTGTACAGGTCAGAGGAAAAGTCGCATTTCCTGGAGTTACTGAAGATCTGATGTCTGCCACATTGATAAAGCCAGCGGCGTACTCGGTAGTTCCATCATATTTTAAAACTTGTCCACTCAATGTGGGAGCACTGGAATTTACCGAAGTCCCACGAATCTTCGTTACACTTACAGCACCCGCATTTGAAAGTGTGGCGTCTCCAGACACTGCAACCGCAGCCGCTTGACCAGATCCATTCCCCACCCAGATGTTTGTATCAGCAAGTGAGCTTCCAACAGGACTGACGCCACTGATGGTCGTATTTCCAGCCGCCGTTAAGCGACCTTTTTGATCCACAGTAAAAGTTGCCACTTGTGTGGCAGATCCATAACTTCCTGGAGTCACCGCCGTGTCTGCAATGCTAATAACAGGAGTGGAAGTTCCCGTGGCCACCGATATGGGAGCCGTTCCAGAAACGCTGGTTACGGTTCCCCCACTTCCCGTGGCAGAAATTTGAATGCCTCCGGCCGAGTGAGAAATGCTCACTCCACTTCCGGCAGTGATGGATTTGTTTTCTAAAAAAGCTCCGGTGGAATCCATCCCCAAAATTTGATTGGCAGAACCCAGAGAAGTTGGAAACATCAGCGAATAATCGCTTGTTAAATCCCCTGTCGCAGGAGTCACAAAAGAAATTTTGTTCGTGTTGTCAGAATCATAGAGATCAATTTGTCTTGTGGAAAGAGACGTGCTTGAAATCGCGGCTCCAGAGATGTTTCCAGAAGTAGTGATGCTCCCAGAAGTATTCACCGCGGTCGAACCCGCAATGGTCCCTGAAGTGATGGCATCTCCTGACACCTTTCCAGCGGTCGAAAGAGTTGGAATGTCGCTTTCCACAAGACTTGCTCCCACCGTTACTCGACCTTTGGCATCCACGGTCACTTTGGTGTGAGTTCCTGCAGTCACGCCACTGGTGGCTAAAGTCAAAGTTCCATCGTTTGCAAGAGTGGCATCGCCACTCACGCTCACGGCCGCAGCTTGGTTGGAGCCATTCCCCACCCAAATGTTGGTGTCGTTCAATGCAGATCCCACGACACTTCCGGAAGTGTCGGTCACACAACTCAAACTGGTTCCATCTGCTTTTAGCACCTCTCCAGCTCCGCAAGTGGGAAGAGAGGCTTTTGCAAAGGCGGAAACATTGGGATCACTTTCTGAAGTTAAAGGAGTGCTTGCTGTCCAACCCCCACTGCCATCAGACACCACGGTTTGACCGGAAGTGAGAGTCGGGATGGAAGAGCCTCCAAGCTGCCCGGCCTTCTCGTACAAAGACGAAGTTCCCCCAACAAGTGCGACGATCTCGTTGTACTGTGCAGTGGTGAGTGCTGAAGGTGTTCCCAAAGTTCCTGAGTCCTCCACACGTAAAAGTGATGATGCCGGAAATCCGCCCACCGCATAGGACTCAATACTCATGGGAATAAAATTGATCGTTTGAACCGGAAGAGATTCCCAGCCCGCAAAACTTCCATCGTTGAAGTAAACACGGAATTTTCGATTGTCTTCTGGACTTGGTGTGTAAGTGGTTCCCACCGTGCAATCAGCCGCGGCAAAAGTAAAAGCTTTGCGGTTCGAAAGCGAGTCAAAAAGATTCCATGAATTGGAATCTTGACGAGTGCCGGTGCCATCCCCCAAAGACAAGGCAAAAGTTCCTTGAGTCGTGGAAAGATCTAAAGTTTGAAGCTCTTCGTAAAGAAGACAGTCTTGAGTTCCCGGAGTTCGAATCTGAATTTTAAATTGAACACTGCTTGAAGCAACTGGTGTTCCATCCGGACTGATCAAGCGACCTTGATAAGTGATGCCTGAGGACGCAAAAACTTGTGGCGAGATCAGAATGATCCAAAATAAAAAAATGGTTCTGAAAAGAATTTTTTTTCTTCGTTTTGAATTTGACATCTAAGTCCCCTCAGTCAACGTCCCAAAAGAATTCCTTAAGTTTACTTATCGGCATTTTTTCCAAAAAACTGAGGGGCTCATCTCAAACTGAAACACTAAGAAAAGGGCGCCTGGCACACTTTGCTGTACCCGGCGCGTCTATTTTGAAGGGGTTTTCTCAAGTTGAGACTCGATCTGGTCTAAGCGCTTCATCAACCGAGTGTTGATTTCTTCCAAACGTTGATTCTGCTCTTTCAAAGATTGAATTTCTCTTTCGTGCGTCTCTAACACTTCATCCGTGGCCAGCCACTTTTCATAAAGCTCTTTGATGGCCTGAACAATCGGCGCAATAAATTCTGTGTAACGAAGACCGTAGCGGTCCGACTCTTCGTCATGATCAATCATTGCCAAGTCTCGCTCAGGAGCCACCGCTTCCACATCTTGCGCCAAAAAACCATAATAAATTTTAGACTGATCTTGATCCTTCCAGCGATACTTCACCGGCTCCAACTGGTTGATGAATGAAAGACCTTCACCCACAGGCTCAATGTCTCTTTTCAGTCGCTTGTCCGAAGTGTTGATGGTTCCCGTTGCCGCATAGACGGTGCTCCAACGAAGGCCCGAAGCACCTAAGGTGTACATATTGTCTCCACCAGGGACTGTGTTGGCGTGGGCTTCAAAGTTTCCACTCCCTGAATACTTAAAGATGCGAAAATTGGCACCGAAAGCATCAAGCGCCCAATTTCCGCCAGTGTAACTTTCCAAACTGATTTCCCCTCCCTCAGGTGAGGCTCCCTTAGATACTGTAATTATGTTATCAACAGACAGAGTTCCAACTATATCCGTGTTACCTCGCAACACCGAACTTCCGTAAACGTCAAGCTTTGCCAAGGGCGCTGATCCAATTCCAACACTCCCCGAAGGACTAATTAAAACCCTATTGGTATTATTTGTTTTTAAAACTAAGTACTGGCTATTGTTAGTACCGACTTCTAAATCACCCGTCGGACTTTGGCCACCATCAACCACGTATCCAGCTGAGGCATGATTCCCCCAACCAAAAGCGGTATTCCAGTTGGCGGAGTTGTCCGTCACCGCACAATTGATCGAAGTTCCGTTGTTGTTACAAAGTCTTCCGCTGGTCAATGTTCCCACTTGAGGATCTGTTTCTGTGTA
>MDTC01100237.1_pt1 | contig 18907 bp, 15 predicted proteins | sample 811181 | NCBI WGS metagenome assembly MDTC01 (sample SAMN05326644, study PRJNA326480) | marine metagenome | isolation source: seawater | place: Pacific Ocean: North | collected 2011
AATGGCGCAGCTATTCACATGCCGAATAGAAAGAAACAAAAATAGAGTCTTTTGGCTAGCTCTTTAACATTTCATATATTTAAATTTTAAAACGGTAACCAAGGAAATTTGATGAATCTACATGAATATCAAGGAAAACAGCTATTTCGTGACTACGGGCTTCCTGTATCTCAGGGATTTGCGGTAAAAAGTGCTAAAGACGCTGAGGAGGCTGCGAGAGAGATTGGCGGAAGTAAGTGGGTGGTAAAAGCACAAGTTCACGCCGGTGGAAGAGGAAAAGCAGGAGGTGTAAAGCTCGTTGAATCTTTAGAAGAGATTAAGGATTTTTCAAATTATTGGCTGGGAAAAAATCTCGTTACTTACCAAACAGATGAGCACGGACAGCCAGTTAGTAGCATTCTAGTTGAGGAGTGCACAGATATTCAGGATGAGCTGTATCTTGGAGCAGTAATAGATCGAACAGCAAAGAAGATTGTGTTCATGGCCTCTACTGAGGGTGGCGTCGAAATTGAGAAGGTAGCCGAAGAGACTCCTGATAAAATTTTGAAAGTAGCTATTGATCCTCTCACAGGAGCTCAACCATATCAGGGAAGAGAAATTGCATTTCAGCTAGGGCTAAAGGGAAATCAAATAAAGCAATTTGTGCAGATTTTTATAGGTCTAGCTAAATTATTCAAGGATAAAGATTTAGAATTAATTGAAATTAATCCCTTAGTAATAAATAGCGATCAAAACCTGCATTGCTTAGATGCAAAAGTAGTGGTTGATAGTAATGCTATTTACAGACAACCCGAACTGGCCGAGATGCGCGATCAATCTCAGGAGGACCCCAGAGAGGCGCATGCAGCATCCTGGGATTTAAATTATGTCGCTCTTGATGGAAATATCGGATGTATGGTCAATGGTGCGGGCTTGGCAATGGGAACAATGGATATGGTAAATCTGCATGGAGGGTCACCTGCAAATTTTCTTGATGTTGGTGGTGGTGCTACCAAAGAAAGAGTCGTAGAAGCATTTAAGATTATTTTGTCGGATCAAAATGTTAAAGCTGTTTTTATAAATATTTTCGGTGGAATTGTTAGATGTGATTTGATAGCGGATGGTGTTATTGGTGCTGTGGAGGAAGTGGGCGTTAATGTCCCTGTTGTGGTTCGATTGGAGGGAAACAACGCAAAATTAGGATTAAAAAAATTGTCAGACTCAGGGTTAGATATACTTGCAGCACAGAGCCTTTCTGATGCTGCAATTAAGGTGGTAAGTGCAGCAGGAGTAACAAAATAATGTCTATTTTAATTGATCAAAATACCAAGGTTATATGTCAGGGATTTACAGGTGGTCAGGGTACCTTTCATTCAGAGCAAGCATTGGAATATGGAACAAAACTTGTGGGTGGCGTAACTCCAGGTAAAGGAGGATCAGAGCATCTTGGACTGCCCGTATTCAATACTGTAAGCCAGGCAGTTGAGGTCACTGGGGCAAATGCCACGGTTATCTATGTTCCTGCACCATTTTGTAAAGACTCGATACTTGAAGCAGCCTATGCAGATTTAGATCTTATAGTTTGTATTACTGAAGGTATACCAACTCAGGATATGCTTGATTGCAAAGAGGTATGTGATAATTTAGGGGTCAGACTGGTTGGCCCGAACTGTCCAGGGGTAATAACTCCGGGTCAATGTAAAATAGGCATTATGCCGGGGCATATTCATATGTCAGGAAAGGTTGGGATCGTTTCAAGATCAGGAACCTTAACTTATGAAGCTGTAAAACAAACCACTGATTATGGATTTGGACAGTCTACTTGCGTTGGAATTGGGGGAGATCCAATCCCTGGATCGAGCTTTATTGATATTTTAGAGCTATTTGAAAAAGACTCATCTACCGAAGCAATCGTAATGATTGGTGAAATTGGAGGTACAGCGGAGGAAGAGGCCGCTGCCTACATAAAAAATAATGTAACTAAACCAGTTGTATCTTATATTGCTGGGGTCACGGCGCCTGCGGGTAAGAGGATGGGCCATGCTGGGGCGATCGTCTCTGGAGGAAAGGGAACCGCTGACGAAAAATTTGCGGCTTTAGAAGATGCGGGAGTAAAGACAGTAAGAAGTTTAGCAGATATTGGAGAGGGCATTAGAGAGATCACTGGTTGGTGATCTATATTATTCCTTTTGAGAATACTAACTCGCGATCATTGTGGAAGGGTTGGTTGAATAGCTTTTTTTCCCTTCGGTAATCTTGTGAATTTATCCATGGTTGGGTATCAGATTGTTTTGGAAAGTCTTTCATGGCTCTTTCCATATATCCAGATGAAAAGTCACCTATCCAGCTACGTGCACTCATTAAGTGATCATCTGTTGTTTTGGGCACGACTGAGGTGCTTTCTGTATCGTCCATATGATTGAGAAGATTACACACCCACTCAGATATTAGATCAGCTCGCAGTGTCCATGATGCATTAATATATCCGAATATAGATACAAAATTTGGTACGCTTGACACCATAACACCTTTGTAAGTCCACAATTTACTAAAATCGACATCTTCATTGTCTACTTTTACTCTCGCGCCGCCCATGAGCTGTAAATTTAGTCCTGTTGCAGTGATGATGATATCAGCATCAAGGCGATTTTTTGATTCTAGTTGAATTCCTTTTGCATCAAAACTTTTTATTTTGTCGGTAACTACATTAGCAGTTTTATTTTTTACAACATTGAAGAAGTTGCTATCTGGAATTAGGCATAGTCTCTGATCCCAAGGTGCATATGATGGTGTAAAATGTTTCTCGATATCAACTTCATTCCCCAATTCTTTTATCACGCCATCTAATAGTTTCTTTTTTACTTTATTGGGACGCCTTCTTGATTTTTTATAGATATATTCTTGAAAGAGTATATTTCTAGCACGCGTGATTGAGTATGCAAGTTTTTTCGGGAATAGTAATTTCATCAAATTAGCAAACCAATCCTCAGATGGCCTTGAAATCATGTATGTAGGTGATCGTTGCAGCATAGTTACTTTTTTAGCTTTCGTTGCCAGCTCTGGAACGAGAGTAACAGCAGTTGCACCTGAGCCAATAACGATTATGTTTTTATTCTCATAAATTACATCTTTTGGCCATAATTGGGGATGTATTACTTCTCCTTCAAATTTATCAATATTAGGAAATTCAGGAGAGTGAGGATTGCTATAGCTATAATAACCAGCGCACATATACAAGAAATTACAATCGATTCGCTTTTGTTTCTCAGTTATCGAGTCTTGAATTGTAAGTTGCCAATTCTGATTATTTGAATTCCAAGATGCTTCAACAAGTGTTTTGTTGAAATTAATTTTATCTAAGATATTATTTTCATTCGCAGTTTCAACGATATAATTAAGTATTGACGGACCATCAGCAATCGCCTTTGCACCCTCCCATGGTTTGAACTTATAACCGAGCGTATACATATCGCTATCAGATCTCACTCCAGGATATTTAAATAAGTCCCATGTCCCTCCAATGCTAGATCTTGCTTCAATTATTGAAAAGGTTTTTGATGGACAATTTCTTTTAAGGTAGCAAGCAGCGCCAATCCCAGAAAGGCCAGCACCGATTATCACAACATCTTTGTATTCTGTGTCATCTGACATTGATTACTTCACGGGTTTTTTGTTTCGAAGGATAGTAATTGGGAGTAAAAAGAACGGAAATAGTTTCTCATAATGCATCGGCAGTAACCTTTGAGAGAGGTCCATTAATTTAGCATCTAATCCAACAAAAATACGTTTTTTGTTTTTTAGGACACCAGCTAAAATAATTTGAGCAGCACGACTTGGATGCATACCAAACTTTTTAAAATAATCGGACATTTCATTTTGAGTGGTTCCGATTGATAAAAACTTTCCCATTATTTTTTGTAGTGGATCTATACTTTTTGGTTTCGCACTCATCCTTGCATTCGCAGCAATGTTTGTTCCGATATGGCCGGGGTGTACGCAATGAACAGAGATATTTGTATTTGCTAGTTCTTTAGACAGTGACTCACTGAAACCTCTTACGCCAAATTTCGTAACATGATATGCAGATTGATTGGGTATAGCAATCATGCCAAAAATAGATGATAAATTAATTATCTTTGCTTGATTCTTCCCTTTTAACACGGGTAAAAAGGCTCGAGTTAAATTTATGATTCCATGTAAATTCGTATTTATGACCCAATCCCAATCTGTTTCTGACGTATCTTCAAAACTGTCATTAACTGTGACGCCGGCATTATTAAATAATATATCTACCTCATCATGCTCTCTTAGAACATCTTGAGGAAGAAGGTTTGTAGATCTTTTACACGAGACATCGATTATGTGCATTGATGTTTTGGTTTTATATTTCTGTAAAATATTTTTTGTTTCAACTAAAGTTTGTTCGTTAATATCGCAAATGGCAACGGAGGCTCCGGCCTCTTTCAAAAGAATGGCAAGATGTCTCCCAATTCCTGAACCAGCGCCTGTAATGACCGCAACTTTATCTTTAAAACTTTTCATTTAATATTTTCAAACCCAATTTAATGATAATGATAAGTGATTTATGCCGAGTTAAATAGTAGAGATAGGGCTATTATTTGAAGTTGCGAGCTTTGATATTTAGTTCTTTTATTCTGTCATTAAGATTTATAAGTTCAGTTGCAACTATATGGATAACAATTCCTTCTTTCTCAATAAATCCCTTTACCATCAAAAATTGAGATCTTAAAAGAGCCTCTCGAAATTTTTCCTGGATATTTTTCCAAATTATGATGTTGCTATTGCCGGTTTCATCTTCTAATGTTAAAAATATAACTCCAGAGGCGGTCCCTGGTCTCTGCCTACCAGTCACAATTCCTGCAATCAATATCTCTTGTTTCTGATTTAAATATTCAAGATCACTGTTTCTTTTACACATTTTAAATGCTTTAGATTCTTTGCGGATTAAACTCATGGGATGTTCCCCTAAAGTCAGACCAGTAATATTATAATCTTCCCACATTTTATGAAATTCACTTTGATATGGGAAATTCACATTATTATTATTTCTCAATAGTAATTGATTTTTTTGTAAACCAAGTGAATACCATTGGGCATCGCGACGATTTTTGCTTATTGAATTAAATGCTCCAGCTGAACTTAATAAATTCAAATTAGTTTTTGATAAGTCAGTTTTTTTATAAAAATCATCGATATCTTTAAAAGGTCTACTAGAAGTTGTTATTTTAGATGAGTCTTTATTTGAGAAACCTTTTATGATGCAAAATCCTAGTCTTATTGAGATGTCATGCTTTTTTTTTGAATTATGACTTATTGAATTTTCTAATGAATGCTCCCATGAGCTGTGATTGATATCAATAGATTTAATTTTGATATCATGTCTTTTTGCATCTTGGATGAGTTGAGATACCGAATAAAACCCCATTGGTTGACTGTTCATAATAGAGCAGTAAAAGGCAGCTGGATAATGGCATTTCAACCATGCCGATGCATATGCTAGTAACGCAAAACTTGCAGAATGTGATTCAGGAAATCCGTATACTCCAAAACCTTGTATTTGTTTAAATAGATTCCTTGCAAATTCTAGATCATATCCATTTTTTAGCATACCTCGAGTTAATTTTTCTTCGAACATCGCTAATTGATTTTTACTATTATATTTGTTGCTCCAACTTGCCATCGCTCTTCTTAATTGATCTGCTTCTCCACCAGAAAAACCAGCTGCTACCATTGCCAATCGAATAACCTGTTCCTGGAAAACGGGTATACCTAGTGTACATTCCAATACATCTTTTATTTCATTGCTTGGATATGAAACAGATTCAAGTCCTTGCCGTCTTTTTAAGTAGGGGTGGACCATACCACCTTGTATTGGGCCTGGTCGGACAATAGCAATTTCAATAACAAGATCATAAAATGAACGAGGTTTTAATCTTGGTAACATTGTCATCTGGGCTCTTGATTCAACTTGAAAAACTCCTATGCTGTCTGCTGTACAAAGCATGTCATATGTAGATTTATCATTTTTAGGGATTTTTTGTATAGATAAATTTTTAGAATAATTATTATTTATTAAATCAAGACAACGATGAATTGCTGTCAGCATGCCAAGAGCAAGGATATCTATTTTTAGCAATCCTAGAGATTCAATGTCTTCTTTGTCCCATTGGATGACTGTTCGATCTGGCATGCTTGCATTCTCAACAGGCACAAGCTCACTCGTTGGGCCACGCGTTATTATAAATCCACCAACATGCTGTGAGAGATGTCTTGGGAAATCTAGTATTTGTTTTATTAAATCATAAAAATATTCAATATTTTTTGAGTTTTTTATAGATAAATTGTCGTATTGATCGTGTTCAACAAACTTTTTTTCTAAATCACTTTTCCTGTCCCACCAGGCTAATGATTTACTTATACTTTCTATGAAATTTAAATTAAAACCAAATGCTTTTCCAACGTCTTTTATAGCGCTTCTTGGTTTATAAGTGATTACTGTCGCGGCTATAGCAGCTCTTTCTCGAGTATAACGTTTATAAATATATTGTATGACTTCTTCTCGTCTTTCGTGTTCGAAGTCTATATCTATATCAGGAGGCTCGTTACGTTCTTTTGATATAAATCTTTCAAATAAAAGAGAAATATGCTCAGGAGATACTTCTGTGATGAAGAGACAATAACAAACTACAGAGTTAGCTGCAGAACCGCGGCCTTGACAAAAAATATTATTTTGATGTGCAAAAGATACTATGTCATAAACAGTTAAAAAATAGCTTTCATAATTGAGTTCATTAATAACACTTAGCTCATAGTTTATTTGATTAGTAATTTTTTTTGAGACTCCTGAAGGCCATCGTTTTCTTGCCCCATTATTGACTAAAAAGTGTAAATATTCTTTGGATGTTAAATTTTTAGGTATAACCTCTAATGGATACTCATAATGTAGTTCATTTAATGAAAATCTACATAAACGAGATATCTTTGTTGTTTCATTTATTAATTCTGAAGGATATATTTCTTTTAAGTAGTTAATTTTTCTTAAGTATCTTTCACAGTTAGGATAACGAAATTTACCTAATTCCATCAAAGAGCATCCTTCACGTATAGCCGTTAATGTGTCCTGGAGGAGTTGACGATTTTTTCTATGCATATGGATATCTCCACATGCAACTATTTGAATTTTCCAAGAAATTGATAAATTTTGAAGATAAGATAGACGACAGGTTTCATTGCCGTTTAGTACATTATGGAAGGCAATCCATAATCGTTGATCAAACCACTCGTGAAGTTGAGATGCAATTAATGTATCTCTTGTTAAGTCGCCGCAAGGTATCCAAAGAATTAGTAAACCATCGTTATTAAATTTTAGATCTGACCATCTTATTTGGTATTTCCCTTTTTTACTTCTCCTTCTAGCAAGGGTAATCAATGATGATAATTTGCTATAAGAGTCCCGATTGGTAACTAAAATTATTATTTTATGCGACTCAATCTTGAACTCACTTCCAATAATTAATTGTAAGTTCTTTTTTGATGCCGCTACATGAGCTTTTACGATACCAGATAATGAGCATTCATCTGTAATAGCAAGTGCTTTATAACCAAGTTTGGATGCAGTGTTAACTAGTTCATAAGGATGAGAAGCTCCACGAAGAAACGTAAAATTAGTAATGCAGTGAAGTTCTGAATATTGCATAAGCTCAATAATATACTGTATATATAAACAGTACTTTATTGATGGTTTGATAGTCAACTATAATCTAAACTTCAGTGATAATTTTTGAACAAAAGGTTTAAATTTTGAAAAAACTATTGATTCTTTTGATATTAAGCGTATCTCAGTCTGGGTGTCTTGCTGTCGCAATCATTGAGGGAGCAACGGATGTGGTCGCAGCAGTGGCTACTGCTCCCATAAAAGTAGGTTCGGCAGTTGCCGATGCTGCTAAGGGTGATGAAGACAAAGATGAGAAAAATAGAGATTAGTTTTTATAAATAACAATTTCAAAACCTGATGGACTAGTAATAAGTTTTATAGCGCAGATTTTAATGCCTGTTCTATATCCTCAATTATATCTGACACATGCTCAATACCGATGGATAGTCTGACTAAGTCAGGCGATACTCCTGCTGTTTTTAATTCATCTTCGTTTAATTGTCTATGAGTGGTACTTGCAGGGTGACATGCTAATGACTTAGCGTCGCCGATATTGACTAGCCTCTTTATCATATCAAGTGCATCAATAAATTTAGCGCCTGCTGCTTCGCCACCTTTTATTCCAAAACTGATAATAGATGACGGTTTCCCATCTACCACTGTCTTTGAGAGTTCGTGATATCTATCTGTTTTTAAACCTGCATAATTAACCCAAGAAACCTGGTCATGGTTGTTTAGGTATTCAGCAACTTCCATTGCATTTTCTACATGTCGGTCCATTCTTATAGCGAGCGTTTCTAATCCTTGTAAAATCATAAAGGCATTGAAGGGCGATAAAGCTGCACCCATATTTCTTAACGGAACAACTCTCGCACGTCCTATAAAGGGCGCCTCTAATGCATCAGCGTAAATGACACCATGGTAAGAGGGGTCTGGCGTATTAAACAATGGAAATCTAGCATTATCTTTAAATGGAAACTTTCCTGAGTCTATGATTACTCCGCCTATAGTAGTTCCGTGACCACCAATATATTTTGTTAAAGAATGAATGACTATATCTGCTCCTTGATCAATAGGTTTGCAAAAATATGGAGTTGCCACCGTATTATCAACAATAACTGGAACCCCGTGTTTATGGGCCATTTTCGATAGAGCGCTAATATCTACAATGTTGCCCGATGGATTTCCAATTGATTCACAATAGATTGCTTTCGTATTTTCATCGATCAGTTCTTCTAGCTTTTCAATATCTTCGCCTGGTGCCATTCGAACATCAATATTTTGTTGTGGAAGCGTATGAGCAAAAAGATTATATGTTCCGCCATACAACTGACTTACACTCACGATATTATCTCCAGAACTGCAAAGTGTATGAATACTTGCTGTAATAGCAGCCATTCCTGAAGCAACACACAGAGCACCAGCACCATTCTCAGTAGCGGCAAGTCTTTGTTCTAATACGTCACATGTCGGATTCATTATTCTGCTATAAATGTTTCCTGGCTCTGCAAGATTAAAAAGATCTGCTCCGTGCTTTGTATCTCTAAAACTAAATGATGTTGTTTGATATAACGGCACTGCAACCGCATTAGTAGTTGGGTCATCGTTAAATCCGGCGTGTATTAATTGCGTTTCAAATTTCATATCTGCCCTCAGGATCGCATTTTTTATATATTTTAAAGGATTTTTTATAACTATTCATGATCTCTGCGGCAAAATGATAGCTATTGGAGTTAAAAAACATTTAATTGAAAGGGTTTTTACTAAAAAATCAGATTAGATAACCTTTTGAAACATGCACTTCAAACCTTTTGCTAGTATTTAAAACTCGATGTTCGATACTTAACAATCAATTATTTTGATTTGATATCCAGATTGTTTGATAAGGATTTATTTGGAGATTTTGCTGTTCCTTTTGAATTTTTTTTCCTGAAATAAGATCAAAATAATTCTCATTATTAACTAAGTTAAGATCTGCTAAGAATAAAGTTTGGATATTTTTTGAAATATTACTCACGCAAAATATATTTTGACTTCGACATATGCTTTGTCTCCAGAATCCAAAAAAAGCATCCGAAAGATGAAGAGTGAACTGAGTCGCATTCGGATGGAAAGCAAGTTGGCTTGTTCTTAACTCTATTCTAGCCTTAATTTTTTCGTAAACATGACACTCTAAACTTTCATTGTCGCCAAGTTTTTGTCTAAGGAGATCATAGTCCCATTGATGTCGGTTAATAGAACGATTTTGACCTGTATTCTCTACTTTCTTATGATTATTCTTTGTCGCAATCAAGCTATGAATATATATGCCGGGAATACCTTCAAGGCCAATCATGATCTCATGAGCGCAAACAAACCTCTCTATCTGATAGCTATCAATACCATCCATTGTTCCCTGTAGCGCATCAAATAATGAAATATTTATCTCGTAATATTTCTTTCTTCCATTTTTATCATTGCGTGAAGAGGTAAAACCGCCAAACTCTGTCATTGTTTGCACCAGATGATCGATTTCATGCTCAGATAAAAGTCCCTCTGCAGGCCTGAGTCCAATTCCATCATGCGATGCAATAAAGTTGAAATATGCTGTTCCAAATCGAGCAGGCGGCATGCTGATCATCCAAGTTTTTAAAACTTTTGAACTTCCGGTCACTAGGGTATTTAGTAACAGAGGAGGGAGTGAGAAGTTATAAATACAATGTGCCTCATTCCCATTGCCAAAATATGAAAGATTTTCCCGGTTAGGTACATTAGTTTCCGTTATCAGGCATATCTCTGTTGATTTAGCTTCACATAATGTTCTTAGTAATCTTATGATTTCATGTGTTTGAGGCAGATTGATGCAAGATGTTCCAGGTTGCTTCCAAAGGAATGCCACCGCATCAAGCCGAAAAATTTTTATGCCATAGCTAAAATATAACATCATGATTTTGATAAATTCTTTCAAAACCTTTGGATTTTTAAAATCAAAGTCGACTTGATCGTGGCTGAATGTGCACCACACATACTTTTTGCCATTAGGAGTATCTACTTCACGAAGAAGCTCACTTTCTCTGGGACGCACTACGTGGCTGAGATTATCGGTGGGAAGCGCGGTAGAAAAAAAATCCTTACCGGGATTAATTTGTTGTTGAAAATTTTGAAACCATCGACTTCTAGCAGAGCAATGGTTTATCACAACATCTGCCATTACTTTGTAGTCCGTTGATAATGATCTCACATCTTTCCATTCTCCAAGTGCTTCATTTACAGACGAATAATCAAGAACCGAAAATCCATCGTCAGATGTATAAGGGAAAAAAGGTAGTATGTGAATAGAATTAATCGTTCCTTTAAAATAACCATCAAAGAACTTTTTGAGCGTTATTAAGGGCTTCTCTGTCTCGCTTCTTAACGTGTCTGCATAAGTTATGGCAACCACATCTTTTTCGGACCATTTTTCAGAAATTATCGATTCTTCACATTTTTCCTCGAGCTCTAATAATTCTATTATTTCTCTGACAGTACATCCAATTTGATCTTTTGACATCCCATTGTAAATTCTCTCAAGATGCGAGAAGACTTTTTCGTATAAAATACTTGCACTCACCTTGGTGCTCTTTTTAAGGGCCTCACCACTGACTGACTTGCTTGGAATTCTCGAGAGTCATTCTCTACCGCCTCAGTCAGTTGGTCATATATGTCAGGAATAGCACTTACAACCCTATTCCAGCTGGGCATAAACGGTCGCTCCATTGGAACAGCAGTAAAAATCTCGCCTGCCTTAATAATATTTTGAGCGAACATTTCCACTGCTTTTTCTTCTTCATGAACATCTAATCTAAGGCCATTCATAATGGCGTCGTTATGGCAGTTTTCGATCACATCAAGAGCCTTTCTGAAATAGGTCGCTTTTATTGATCTAAATGTTTCTTGGCTGAATATGACACCTTGAGTCGCAAGCTTTCTGAACATTCCTTTCGCGATGTCTATGGACATTTTTGACAAACCTTTTGTGTCGTCGTTAGCTGATAGTGTTTGATGTTTGTGGTCATAGTTGTCAGCTATATCTACTTGACACAATCTATTATTGGCATAGTTTCTATACATCTCTGATAGAACACCCACTTCAAGTCCCCAGTCACTTGGTATTCTTATATCATTCAGAACATCTCTGCGAAATGAAAATTCTCCTGCTAGTGGGTATCTAAAACTGTCCATATAATCTAAGTAATCCATTTGACCTAGATTTGCCTTCAATGCTTGAATTAAAGGTGAGACTAAAAGTCTCGACACTCTGCCATTTATTTTTCCATTAGCAACTCTTGCATAATAACCTTTGCAAAATTCATAGTTGAACTGAGGATTTGCAACCGGGTAGATAAGCCGAGCAAGTAATTCTTTGGTATAAGTTGTTATGTCACAGTCATGCAGGGCTACTGATTCTGCTTTTTTGGAGGCTAGCACATAGCCCATACAATACCAAACATTCCTACCTTTACCATATTCTTTAGGAGCTAAATCAAGCTTTTCAAGCTGCTTATCTATAGCTTTTAAGCGAGGTCCATCATTCCAAAGAATTCGAAAATGTTGGGGTAGTTCAGAAAAGAACTTCAATGCATGCCTATATTGATTCTCATCAGCTCTATCTAATCCAATCACTATTTGGTTCAAATAGGGGACTGTCTTCAACTCGTTCAATATTAGTGGCAATGCTTTGCCCTCTAATTCAGTAAAAAGGGCAGGCAATATAAGACCTAAAGGGCGAGTTCTCGAGAACTTAATCAAGTCTTGATGCATTTCCGATATAGGTCTTTGCCCTAAGTTATGAAGTGTTGTAATAATCCCGTTCTGGTAAAAATCTCCCATTACTTAGTCCTCTGATTAATTAAAGTTTTGGAGCCAATCAGTGACGCCTGAGACCCATCCTCTTGGCCCTATTTCTTGGCTAATACTTACTTTGGCTTTTCTATTTATTTTTAGCGGCTTTCTCTTTAGTGGCTTTATTATTAGAGCCTGATCAGCAATCTCGAGCATCGATATATCGTTGTGACTATCACCAATGGCGAGCGAGTCACAGCTATCAATGTTTGGTTGCGCGCAATAAATCTCGATCAATTTTTGTACAGCCCGACCCTTCGTTGACTGGCCAGTAATATTTAAGAACCGCCCACCTTGTTGAACAAGAAGACCATGCTTTTGTAGACAGTCTGCAAACATTTTCTTGCGCTTTTCTGTACTCAACCAGATCACAACTTCACTGAACTCTCTTTCACTCGCAAGTTGAGCATCCTCCAAGCATAGACCAGTTACATTTGCTATCGAGCCTATTCCCTCAATATCGTTAATAGCATGAAAAGTCTTAAACTCGGCTAGAAATTCGTGAGCATGGCTATGTATCGCTTCGACTAGGAAATCTCTGCTATGGCTATCGGATATAAAAAAGTAATCATTTTTGATCTTCCAGTTGAGCTCGATCTGTTTGAAATATGATTTTGGTATATATATTCCGGCACCATTTTCAGTTATGAAGGGATGTTTATTATTTAACTCCTTCTTTAATTTCACGACTTCACTATATGTCTTACTCGTGACTGGTATGACTGGAATCCCTATTTTTTCTAACATTAAAAGAAGATCTTTCGCATGCCCATATGAATATGTTTCATGATCAAGCAAGCTTCCGTCGAGATCAGTTAAGATAATTCTTTGTATTCGTTTTTTACTCAAAGTTTGAAGTTCCAACTACTGTTATGCACAGTAACGGTGCGTTTTTTTTCAAATTATTTTGTTTAGTCATTCAATTTCTCTGTATGGATGCAAATAAGAGCATTTCTCAATCGTGCAAACGAAAGTTCACTGCATTGGCAAAAAGGATGCATGATATGTGCCAATCTGCACTTAAAAATGATTATTAGGGTTATATTTGTATTTGGTAGAGACTAATAATTGAAAGAACAAAGTTATTCAAGATAGGATGGTTATCTTAATTTTTGCTTCTCTTGTTTGTCTGCGTGAAGCTCACTCCACTCTAGCTGCAGCGTATCCAGAGAGCACAACTGCACCATCTTGATTCGTTGTTACAACTTTTAAATTAACAACACTATCGGAAACATCAATAACTGTCGCAGTAGAATTCAGTGTGTCGCCAGGCCAAACCTGACTAGTGAAGCGCACGCCATATTTGGTCAGTCTACCATCACCAACGTAGTTCGTGAGCATGCGTCCAGTCATACCCATAGTTAACATGCCGTGGGCAAAAACTGATGGATAACCCGCAACTTCTCTAGTGAATTTTTCATCAGTATGCAGTGGATTGTAATCTCCGGATGCGCCCGCATACATAACAATTTGCGTGCGCGAAAGATCTTCAATCAAACACTCTGTATAGGTGTCGCCCACCTTTAAATTACTAGCATAAAGTGCCATTTAATCTCCTATTGATCAACCGGACGCTCAGGTCGAACACCGACACCACGCGCTGTAATTGCTAATTCACCATGTTGATCGCGGTATTCGGTGATGGTTTCATTAAAGACTAACTTACCAGAGCGCTTGCCTTCCTTTTCCCAAGTTTTACCTGGCTTTACTTCTGCTGTAAGAATATCTCCAGGACCAATGTGTCGGTGATACTCGAAGTGCTGTTCAGCGTGAAGACCACCACTGGTAACTGATAACTCTTTCTCTTTGATACTTGTCGCTTCTTTGCCTGAACCGAACCAATCTTTACCTATCCGGGGACGTAAGACGTAATTCGGATCAAACTGTGCTGATGACTGCACGAAAGTTGGTGGTGCTATAACACCACTCAAATTGGTTTTTTCCGCATAATCTGCATCGTAATAAATCTGGTTATCGTCAGCGATAGAGCGGGCAAACATCATAATATGGCTGCCCTCAATAGGAAACTTATCCGCGGCCATTCAACTATCTCCTTTTCTTTTCTAACTCCTGAGCAAGTCCAAAAGCGCAGCACTTGGTGAAATATTTAAGAACTTATTAGACTACTAACTCTTGAGTTGCTACTTTTTATTAATTATTTCGCATCAGGGATATTTTGACATCCCTGATGCGAAACACTAGCTTATTAAGCCTCTTCTTTTATCATATATCCTGCAAAGCGACTGAATCCATTACTAGGTTCACATGTTGATACTGAGTCAAACTTACCTTGAATATCCAAACCCGATTCAATCCATGCGTTGTTTCCTTGGTCTGCTTGCTCAGCTGTCTTGTGTATGTTTTTCCACAAATAATCAAAAGTCGCATCCTCTCTTGTTGGAACTTCGATGCTGAAATTGTAAGAGTCATCTGGATTGCTTAGCTCATAATTATCAAGCCATGGATAAAAGTCTGAGTTTATGACGTCTCTTAGATCATCGAACCCCATATTTTCATTAAAGTTGCAAAACCGAATGTCAACATTGTAGGGAGCTTGATCAGGTCCTGTCTGGGAAACCCAAGGATTAGACATCTCTCTTGGTCTAAATGCATAAAAACCGTAGACATCCTCGTAGTTTTCCCCACCAAGAGTAATAATGTCTTCATATTTCTCGGCTAGTTTCTCTGCTGAACCATTTGAAAGCCATTGTTCCCAAGCTTGATCTCGAAGAGCTTTGCTTTTCCAAGATACAGCCCAAACGCCGTCAAATCTTTCATCAGGTTCAATGGGGACATAACCAAAGCTTGTATAAGCCACATCTGTGGCATCTGCTTCAATTCTCCAATCTTGAACATATGCAGAGAATTTTTCTTGCGTGAAATTTTCACCATTACGTGCCCATAAATAGTCAATATAGCCCCAGTAACTGGGATTAGCTTCCGCTATTTCGTTCATGGTTGGTTCAGAATTTTCTTCGATTACAACTTCTTGATTCGATTGGTCATTCTCAGATGCGCAGGCAAGTAAAAGTGACAAGGAACTCAAGCATGCAAAATGACTCAGTTTCATAAAATATTCCTTTTAGTTGATATAAGTTGCTTAAGATTACATCAACTTTTATGTGGATTGCTAATTAATGATCATTAACCGCGATTATTAGCAAAGTTAGACTGCATGAAATGATTCATTAAGAGAATAATCCATGGACAAACCAATTATTGCCAGATCTATAAATCCAATAATTAACTCCGTCTTCGTCTTGCGCAATATAGTAGTCAAATTGTTGATTATTCTCCCACCAGTTATCACATATCCTCTCTGGCCCACTTAATATTGTCATGTGGCTGTTTAAGTATAATTGCCCATCTTGAAATTTAATTGGATTAGGTTTTTTTAGTAACCAGATAGGCCTTTTATTTTCTGTCTTGTCTTGATTAAAAATATGCTCTTCATTAGCGTTTTCAATAATGCCTGCTTTTTTTGGGGCATGCTCATTTTTAATTAGCAACTTAAATAATGCCTTTTCTCCAATTTTTGCAATAATTTTATCTACTAATTTATGCTTGTTTTGAAGTTTGTTTTTAGCATCTTTAAATAACTCTTTATTAGCTTTTATATCTTCAACTAATTCATCACAACGTAAAGAAACTTTTTCTATTATCTCGGGCAAATCTATATTTTCTAATTTAAGTTGACTTAGCTTTAGTATGTAATTCGAATCACTTTTGCTTTTCGATAGTTTAATTTCCATTGTAACGGATTGTTCTGATGATGCTTTAAAATGCCAAGCGACCTGGAAACATTTGTATTGCAAAGCGGTTAAATAATCATCTAATCTTTTTAGTAAGGATTTCATTGGGAAAATTAAGCTTTTTTTATCTGTTAATCCATGAATGTATAGGATTTCTTCATGAAAATTCTTAGGTGGCTTAAACATAGTTAATAATTGTTTTTTTTGATGTAAAAGTACCTCAAGATTAGAAATTAAATCCTCGTCAAATCTCTGACTTAGTGACGATATTGGTATATTTATTAGGTCTCCAATGCTTTGAAAACCTAGTTGATCAAAAATCCTTCTGTGCTTCAAATTATTAGTCAGTTTCTTAATAGATACATTTTTGAATTCGTCAAAAGTATTATTTAAATTTGGTATTTTTTGTTGGAATTTATTTTTGCATAGCATCTTCGCAGTTAAAGGATTTTTGCCGAAGCCGTTAACTGCTAATACTCCATTGTGAGATATTTTTTCATACAACATATACAGTAAATTTTCATAACTTTTGAAAAGCTTTTCACAGGAGAATATCTCTAAATAGAGTCCGTTATTTTCAATTACTATATTTGGAGTAAATTGATAGCTAATAATAGCCAGACTATTGAGCAAGTTTCTTTCTTGCAAGGGATCTTTTTGATTAATATTCAGGTGTGGGCATATTGTTAATGCAGTTGATAGAGATACAGACTTATCAATTCCACATTTATATGCTGAGTTATTGTATGCAATTATTTTTTTCCTATTTTTATTTGTATCAACTATTACTAAAGGATGGCTTATAAATTTCTCTGGGGTATTTATAGTAACTGCTTCAAGTGATAATTTAGGAAGTCCTATGTACATCCATATTTCTTTAGATTTGCTCTGCAAGATCATTAATTTTTAATTATATATTTCTTGGCTCGATTTTGATTTTTCTAAGATAAAATTAAAATCACAGCGTGCGGGTTGATTTTTGTTAACTAGCATTTTATTTATTTGTATTCGATCACTTATATTGATCATTGAAGGCATTATTAATTGCTGCCCAGGAGCTTTCCCTCTTAATTTTTTTAATGTTAGTAGCAACTTTTTTGTTTGAGAAGAATCAATTATGATTCTTAAAAAGGCAGGCGATGAATCTCTAGTTGCTTCGGGAGAATTAAATAAAAATACAGGCAAAATAGCCTCACTTGCAGCTAATTGAAGTTTCCTAAGCATTTGATAATTAATATTTTGATTTCTATTCCAAAGTAATAATAATGCATTATCACGAATTGATTGCTCTGCTACCCATAACCACTCTTTAACGCTGCTTGTATTAATTATAAGTAGATTATTCAAGGCAACTTCTGCATTAGCCAAAGCTGGAGGATAGGGCTCATAAGGCGGATTTAACCATATACACAAATGATTTCTATCAGTATATTTTTTAATAGTCTGCATAATAAGGTTTAATTCTCCTAGTCCTTCCCTTTTAACTATTAGTTCAGTCAATGATGAAATTGGCCAACCGCCCAATAAGAATTCATCAAGCATTAAATTTCCAGTAGATACTACTTCTTTGCAACTAGAATGGTTGTCGCCAATCCATGTATCGGAGCGTGCTAACAGGTTTTCTATTAAGAATTTACGAGCCATTTTTATACTGTATAAATAAACAGTATAATATATTTGAAGCTGCTTTCTGTCAAACCGAGTTTAATTTAGACTAAGTTCCAATCTTTAAAATTTAAGAGAAAGGGAATGTTATTAAATTTTGATAATGCAAGGCTAAAGAATGAATATTTAATGCCACATCATGATGAGTGGCGAACTCAGTTAAGAAGATTTTTTGAAAAAGAAATTATTCCATATGCTGATGATTGGGATGAAACTGGTTTGATTCCTAATGATCTATGGCCCAAATCTGCAGCGGTGGGCATTCTGGGTCTTGATTATCCTGAAGAATTTGGAGGCACATCAGAAGGAATTGATATCTGGCATAAAAATATTCTTAATGAGGAGCTAGCAAGGGTAGCGGTAGGAGGTATTGGTGCAACCTTGATGGTTCATAATATTGCACTACCACCAATTATAAATTTTGGTACTCAGGAAATACAAAAAATTGTTATTCCACCTGTTTTATCTGGTAAGCAACGTATTTCACTGGCAATCACTGAACCTTCTGGAGGATCAGATGTAGCAAACTTGAATACAACTGCGACTTTAATTGACGATCATTACGTTATTAATGGAAGTAAAACATATATAACTGGAGGAATGAATGCAGATTGGTTTACTACTGCTGTAAGAACTGGAGGTGAGGGCGCATCTGGAATATCAACAATCTTAATACCATCAAATTTAGATGGCATTGTTAGAACTCCGCTTGACCGCAAGCAAGGTTGGTGGTGCTCAGATACTGCCACAATTTATTTTGAAAATGTTCAAGTTCCAAAAGGTTACTTAATTGGAGAAGAAAACCAAGGTTTTAAAGTGATCATGGTCAATTTTAATGCTGAGAGAATGGGAATGTCGGCTGCAATGGAAGCTGCTTCGCGAGTTTGTTTGGAAGATGCCATAATTTGGGCACAAGAAAGAAAAACATTCGGGAAAAGGCTTGCCGATCATCAAGTCATTAGGCATAAATTTGCGG
>MDTC01116699.1_pt1 | contig 18907 bp, 3 predicted proteins | sample 811181 | NCBI WGS metagenome assembly MDTC01 (sample SAMN05326644, study PRJNA326480) | marine metagenome | isolation source: seawater | place: Pacific Ocean: North | collected 2011
CTGTAATTTCTAAGAAAACACCCTTGTTAGGATCGTCTGGGATAACACCGAACTGGTGCCACATGCCGCGTGGAACAGATGCAGAACCATATGTTGGAAGAGTCAGTGTTCCGTTTTGTGCAGTAATTGGATGTACCCCTCCATCATTGAAGTTCAACATTGGCGTTTCCCATTTAGGTTGAATAACCCATTTGCTTCCAACTGGCTTATTGTTATTTCTAATCACATTTCCAAACTTGTCTGTTTCTTGCTCTAATACACGCTCAGTTCCAAATATTTTGATGCTTGAAGTTAGCTGCATTGAGTTGACGTTAATTCTTTTTCCATCATAAATAGAGGGAACGGTGCGGTCGTTGTTGGGGGTTGTGCCTATAAAATTAGCGAATTGAGTTTGCTCAATGGGTAAGAGAACAGGCATCGAGGCAGTCAGTGCAGATGAACCAGATTGCCTAGCTTCGCCCGGATCAAATCTCCAACAAACAACTTGAGTTTCATTTAGAATTCTGTTAAGATCGTAAACTTCTGTTGTTGAATTTTCATTTGATTCCCTGTTTAGGACATGTGGTCTAAAAATTAAGTCAGCCCATGCTTCGCCATCGTAGTACGGCGGCGTAAATGCGGGATTAAACCCGCTAAAACTATCTCTAGCGGCATTGTTAAATGGAGCTAATGCAGCATTTGAACCAGTAGGTCGACCAGCACATGGTGGTCCAAACGCTGTTGGTCGACTATACATAGTAAAGGTTTCTTTAAATAGTGAGTTGTTCATAGGATCTTGAGGCAACGCATATTGACCCACTGATTGTGTTCCGTTGATTGTTCTTGATGCGCCATTAACGCCATAATAACTTGGGGTGCCTGAGCCAGTGCCGACATTGCCATAAGAATCATATTCTTTTTCATAAGTCCTAGCACCATTATGAGACTTGCGAAGTTTAATTCTAGCCATAAACAGAGGACGGCTTCCACCAAAATTACTATCTTTGTCAAATCGCAAATCATTCAGTACTGTGTTGGACTGCAATCTGGTAATCCCAGAGCCTTGTAAGAAAAACTCTCCGCATGCTCCAAAAAAGTTGCGAGCCATTAAAGAGTATACACCATCAGCATTATCACTAAATGAGCCAGTAAACGCTTCATTTTCATAAACCCCATCTGGACCTAGAGAATGTTTGGCCCAGTTCCAATCAAGACTCATTGATGGGTGGGATTCCATGTCAATAAAATCAGTGTTAAGGATATATTTTCTTGGCTCAACAATCGCTTCAAACGGAATTCTCTTGTCCCAGTATTGTCCACCCAGATATTGACCAGTGCCAGAGACAAACATCGCTTCAGTCGCGGCGCCGGTAATAGACAAAGCGTAATTACTAGTCGATGCACTGAGATTAGTGCCATAAGCTCTTCTTAACCTTTTTCTATGATTTGAAACTATTGGGTAATCGACTGCAATACCTGACTTAATTGAATTATATAAGATACCGGGCGATAAAAGTGGATCTATTAATGGTTTCAACACTCCAGCAACACGCTGATATAGTGTAGCGTCATGACCATAAATCTTATTGTTAAACGGGAGAAGACCTGTTTGGGATCCCGATATGGCTCCCCCAACTGAATCTTTAAAAGAGTCTGCAAATTGTTCTGCCAAGTCTACTGTTCTTTGCGCTGGGTAGAATCCCTTGTACGGGTTATATTTGATCGCAGCCTTACATGTAAGTTTAATCTCTTTGGCGTTCAACAACGAGTCTCGTTTTATACCTAGAAAGTTTTCTAAGAAATCAGTGTTGCTATAGTCTTTGTAAAAATTAGTTGCTGCACTAGAAGAATTAGTGCCAACAACTTCGAAAAAATCTGTTTTAGATTGATTGTTTATACCAAATTTAAAATAATCTTTTACATGCTCACTCATCCTGTATTCAGGTACAATAGCGTATCCCTTAGCCATTAATGCTAATTCATTGTCGAAATCGTCGTAATTGTTATACCATGGATTAGACGCAGACGGGAGGAAGACAGACGAAGGCAGAGTGGATAATATTTTCTGTTGATCCCCCGCGCTCGAAGTGCTTGCTATTTTGGTGACTATGCCAGCTTGACCTGCAGCTTCCCAAACAGCTTCGCCGGCGAAAGGTTTCAATTGATGTGCTGCTACAAATATTCCTGTCCAAGAGCCAGTCTCTGCAATTCTAACCCCGCTGGGAGACACAATTGATTTTGGTGAACCTAGGACGTGCTTTCTGGCATATAGCGGCGCCAGTGCTTGTGTAGTAAATTTACCTCCATCCAGATATATATTAAAGTAACTGAAATACGTGTTTTGTAGAGAGCCGCCGGCGGGAACATTTGTGTTATAAGCGGCAGTGCCGGTATGAGGAACATAAACGGATGATGTATAATAAACTGCATTATTGAAAGAGATAGCTTGGGAACCGCTAGTACCAAAGACTGATGTGCGTGTTAAGAAGTTGGCAGGAGCATCTAAAACCCATGCACTTTTGCTAACTGGTGCACCAACCATCGAGCTACTCAGTGTGCTGCCGAGTGTTCCTCGGGCACTCCTTGAGTCTCTCCAAAACTTGTTATCATACCCTACACGTTTTGTTGAAAAAGCTCCAAATTCATTTCTAAGTGAGGGAAATACATTCTGTCTATACAAAAACCAATTTAATGAGGTCAGTTTATTTTTTGTCGCCTTTAAGACATCTTTATATGGCTCGTTAACTAAGCTTAAATCTATATTAAAATACTTATTAAGTTGGTAATCATTAAAGAATATTTTTTCATTAGTATTTGCTACTTTGATTGTTGCATTATCTTTTGAAAATGAATCTCCGCGCGCAGTTATAACATCAAAATTTATGTAGGAGCTTCTACCTTTTAACGAAAGCGGCCGCAAGTCAAACGTATCTAACTTGGAATCACTACCAGTAGCAATAGTAAGTTTATTTTGCTTTCTTTCGTTAACTAAAATCTTGTTGTCTTGTTGATGGAACTTGTTCCATCCCCAGCCATAAGTTAATCCACGAGATGTTAGCAAGCGATTCAAATAATTAGTATCAGTAGAAGAGCCAAGTAAGTCTGCGTTTGAGTAATTTTTAACGTCTACATCAGATGAAAGACCAATTGTATTGGTACTTGTTGTAATTGGATCAACAATAAGCAAGTTTAAACCATTTGTTGATTGAGCTATTGAATTGGCAGCTGGCTCTGAGCTACTAACAAATGTCCAGTAATGTTCCAATCCTGCGGATGAAGTTCTAAATGGGCTTCTTTCCGCGGAATCAATAAATTGATAGCCGCTATATCTAATATCTGCTACATTTTCTACAGAATTCGATAACCACATGTACTGCCTATCCGATTGAGGTATTGGTCTCTGAATACTGAGATTATCAAACCTTGAGCTTGTAACAAATACGGTGTTGTTTTCATTTGCTGATTTTATAAGTTGTTGTGTGTTTCTTTGTGTTTTGTGAAACGATGGCAATTGCACATAGGTAGCACCAGGAGAACTAACAAAAACTGAGTCCCTACCGAACCTGCCTGAGTGTCTAGCGGTGTGCGATGTTAAGCCGTAATCTTTGTTGTGTATGTCTTGCACACGCATCGTAGAGGGTGTTCCCCCGTGTGGTTCAGAAATGGAACCTGTGGGGCCCTGAGACGGCTTAATGACTGATAGGTTTCTATAGGGTTGTGAATTATACGGAGAATATTCTGCGGCCTTGAAATCTTGGTAACCTCTACTCATTACTTCAATGCCGCCGGGCGCTGAGAATCTAGTTGTTATAATTGATTGATTGCCTGTATGATTCAAATATGAGACATCATAATCATCAACGAAACTAAAGTGTGATTGCTCCCCTCTGTGTATATCTAAAAACGTGTGTACATTAGTTGTACTATCGACCTGCGCCACCTGAGCAGGAAGAGTTGGCTGTTTGTCTATAAAAGCACGTGCATTATTGGTGGCGCCGAAAGAATGAATTACTTGATAATTTTTGTTATAATTACCAGGAATTGTCTTGTTGTTTCTGGTATTGATAATATTCTTAATATTGACCGGTCTTTTGGCTATAAAATCTCGGTAAAAATACGCCTTTTCGTGAAATGGGTATGGGTATGGTGTCGTACCAAGTGGTGGGTTGTAATTTGCTGGAGGATAATCAGCTCCGACGACACCAATAGCGCCAGATGGAATAATGTCGTCGCACGTGCCCAGCATGATTCTCCAAGCTTCAGCACGATTATTTTGTTGGTCAGTTCCAACATTTAAATCTATATGACGAGATTGGTGGCCACCTACAACATTGTCGGTGAAAGGGCCTTGCATCGGAATCTCTAATTGTTGCCCGTAAACATCATTATGCAAGTTTGTGATCATTAGGTGTTTATCAACTCTATCAACAACTTCTTTGTTGTACCCGGTGCTAACTTCCACACTTGAGCTATAAACATTGAAAGGGAAAGCCATGGTGGATTTTACATTTTTGTAACCCATACCGAGTTCCCAGTCTCTACCAGTTTGAACTTTGAATATCTTTTTCTGTTTTGAAATAAGCTCTGAGGGCCGGCCAACTTGTTTGTATACCGGTATCTCTGTAGATTCACCTAAAAACCCAACCATTACATTGAGGGGCACAAATTTGCCGCCGTCTGAGTTAACTGGACCTGCAGGCTTGGTAATAGAGTGAACAAACTCTATGTTTTTTACACTTTCAAAGTTAACACCGCCCTTAATATCTTTGGTTATTACTTTCTCTCTATTGAGTTTGTTACCGAATGTTTCGTTTTCTGAGTCAACGTTTAATCTATAAGTGACAGAGTTTTGACTTTTCAAGTAATAATTGGTTTTATTGTAGCTTTTGCCAGCAACGTCTCTTAACGTTGGGGGCTTTGCGGCGCCGGAGTTTACTGGCACTGAGTTGATAATATTTCTGAAATTGTTTCTTTGACTATCGATGATCGCATCACCGGATGTAATTTCAATAGAAGCTCTATCGGCTCTTTTTTTCCAGAAATTAAAATTAGTTTTCGTATTTCTTGGCGAACTTTCTTTAACAACTAATGAATCTGATGTAGGATCTGATGGAATAGTCCCAAGAGTACTGCCTTCGGGGAGAGCTTCGTCTAAATCAAACTTATTTGGATCTAAAATGCCAAGTCTATTTTGATACTTATTTCTTTCAAGGACATGACTTTCAATAACATTTTGAATGTCATTTATGTATTCTCCAGATGCAGGTATTAGCTGCGAAATTATATCAGTTAATGCGCTATCAAACCACTTATAATATCTCGTATACTTTTCTACAGTGGCTACATCAGTAACACGTCGAAAAAATTGTTGTCTAAGTTTTTCCAGGCTCTTGTATCGATCGCGATAGTAGTTGACCGGGTGTCCAACTACATCATTGAAGTCTATAACACCAGCGAAAAAGTCTAAAATCTCTTCAGTAATAGCGCCATACAAACTCTTTTCTAAAGAATACACAAAGTTTGGTACTATTTCTTGTCTTTTTAAGTTTGGAGTTAAATCATCAGATTCACTAAAAATTTGCACCATGTCCGAAGACACTGGTCTTTCAGGATCAACAAATTTATAAATGTTTATAGGTTGTTTTTTGACAACTTTAGTTGAGGATACTGGAAAACCAAAGCCATATCCTGTGTATTGGTACCCTGATATTCCGCCGGTCCAGCCAAATTGTTCTTGATCTAGCGCCGAACCAGAGCTAAAATCTTGCACAACAAAATTACCACCAGCGTCAGAGGTAGTTACATTTCTAAAGTTCCAGTTTAACGCTAAGGTGTTGTGACCCATGTTTTCAATATATATATTTGGTGAAGTCCCTATCATTGAAGTATCGCTACTTAGATCAAATTTGTCTAAAGCGTTTAAGGGTTGCATTGAACCTGATAAACCAACATTTTCTAAATCTAAAGAGTGTTGCTGTAGGTCAGTATCTTCTAAATATTTTGTCCAATATGCAACAGATGAAACAAGTACATCACTTAAATGGGTGACATCGCCAGTCACATTTACTCTGTCGGCGCCGGCATATGCTCTTTTTGCTGATTCAATAAATTTCTTACCAGTGTCAGTAACAACAAATTGAGAAACTTTAAACGAATTGAATAAGTCAGTCGTTATAGCATTATACCCAGAGAAAATAATTTCGTATTTTTGCTGCTGGACACCGCTTGGCGTTCCAGCGCTAGTGCTACCTCCTGCTGGTGCCACAAATGTATCAAGGGGATAATTCTCAGGCTTTACTCTTACTGACAAGTTCCATGCCCCATTATCGTAAACATCTTTAAATATATCACTAGTCATGGTGTGTGTTTTGCTAGTATCTGGATTATAAAATACAAGTTTGAAAAATCCATTTTTAGATTGACGACTTTCTCTCACAAAGTAAACTTTAAAGTTACCATAGTCGATAGAAGAAGCAACTGCAGTAGTGCTGACACCCGTAACCGAATCTGCAACGGCGCCATTAACTGTGACTGTACCGAATAACGATACTTGATCATAATCAGCATCGAATCTATTGTTCTTTAACTGAGAAATTTCGTAATTTGGGAATATAACGTTTGATTCATAGGTAAACCCATAACCATATTGCTTAGTACTGCCTGTGATCGATCCAAGTATATCGGAATCTAAAGTACCAGGAAAAGCGACTTTCTTCTGATACACAACTGATTTGTTGCTTTCCGGAACACTGAAGTTAGCAGAATTCTTTTTAAGTAGCTGTTGTTCTAAATTATTTTTTAAGTCAAATTCTGTATTATTAGAATTGATTCTAAGTGCTAACAAATTGTCACTTATATTAAAGCATTTAAGCACGTTCCTTACGGCTTGTTCCGTTCCTTTCGCTTTAAATATTTCTGTTAGGTTATTATAAAGGTTTTGATAAATTAGATTTTTCGCTTCGTACAAATCGTTTTCATATACAATCTTGTCAGAACGATTCATGAATTTTTCTAATACTGTTGAATCAATGAAAATTTCTGGTGAGTATAAGCCAAGAGATTGTGGCAAATGCTCAGCAAACGATATTGGTGCCAGTGTGCCACTTGTATAAGTTTGATTTCTCAGCTTTGGGATATCAGTGATTTGATGATATAGTTTATCAAAATAAACACCCATAATGTGAGTAATATATTTTAAATCGTATTCTTCTTCTTGTTCGTTTTGATCTAAAATCCAACCCGGCATCATTCTCAATAAAGATGAGTTGTTTCCATAATCAAAATTTGAACCCGAAGTCAATAGAATGTTTTCTAAATTTTGATATTTTGGATGATTGGTTCTAATAATTGGATCTAAAAATTCTTTTGTTGCTGCCGATGCAGACACTATAGCAGAGCCAGTATTACGTGCAGCTTGCGTGTATCCAGTCCACGTACCATTCGTCACTCGACCAGCATAATCTAAAACAATGTTATCAGTAGCCGTATTACCAGTAATTCCTTCATTAAACTTATAATATATTCCCAGAGTGGTGTTCGATATATCACTATTCGAACCACCTCTAACTTGAGTAAACCAGTTGTTTCCGATTTGTTTCGCGCTTCGGGCTACTTTCCAAAATCTGAATTCGTCCAATGAGCCACTTAATTTACCTGCACTTGTAGCTCCGAGACCAGCAGCATCAGTTGTTTGAAGTGCTCCAATCCTACCGGTTAGATTTTTTGAATTAATTTCGTTAACTATATGAGTTGTTGTTTTAATTGTGTAAGCACTATAAATTGAACGAACCTCATTAGCACCCAAAATTGAATTCCAAACTGCAACGTCTGCTATTTGACCTGCAAACGTTCGGTCGCCGGCGGCTTTGTTGCCGATGTAACAAGCATCTCCAGTGATGCCATCGTAGTCGCCTGAAGGGGTCGAATCCTCAGTTATTGCTGTCGATACACCATTGATATAAATAGTAGGGTTGTTAGAGGCACTATCTGCGTCAAAAGTTACAGCGACGTGTGTCCATTGATTTAATGTTATTGCTCTACTTGTTGTTCTCCAAGTTCCTATATTGCTGGTGAATCTAGCCGAGTAATTAAGGTAAACAGCACCACCAGATTCGCCGGAAACAAATATAGCCACATCTTGAGAACCAAAATCAATGACTCGACCAAAATCGCCTTCACCATCACTAGTTGGTCTAATCCAGGCACTAAGGGTCATTTTTTCAGATGAACCACCAGCGGTATTGTTACCAATAATAGCATCCCAAGTAGGAGCAGTACCAATATTAATTTTATCTGCGGCGCCGTCGAAAGTTAAACTACCAGTGGTGGCTTGAACATAAGCGCTTGGATAATTCGTTGTATTAATTGTAGGGAAATCGGCTATGGCGTCAAATGTACCGTTTCTGCTTTTGCCGCTCATATCATCGACTCTTAATGTAGCAGATGAGCTATTGTTTAATCTCCACCAACCTTGTAGGTTTTCTGCTGAAGAATAACCAGCTTCGATTGCATGCGGCCATGCCCTTTCTTGTGACGCGCTAGTTGCGTTATAAGCTGTTGATAATAGGCCGGTTGTTGTTGTTGCCAAATCGTACGGCATGCGGGTGGCAGTATCGTACAAGTATCCGTTTACATAAAGTTGTGCTTTAAAAAACGAGCCAGTGTTTTGTACTTTGATTGCGTAATGATTCCAATCACCCATATTAGCATGTAAAGAGAAGTCGCCCAAAGCAAGAAAATCTTTAGTTGTGTGTATACCGGATTGTGCGGTAACTATAAACGGCCTTTGTTCTGGCTTGCCGAGACCTGTGGCGCCGTGAGCAGACGTAAGTTCGACCATTAATCGACCATAGTCGGCACTGCTAGCTGCATTTTGGTTCCATACATCAAGCACAACTTGCTTATTTGTTTGAGTAGCAGGGTTAAGTGAGCCAGTTTTTAACCAAAATTCGGTAGTAACCCCTTGATTAAACTCTGATTTTAGATTTGAGGTTCTAGTACCTTTTCCATAATCAGATGGTAATTTGGCAGTTTGATAAATGTTCTCATCGTAAATGTTAGAATAATTATATTTACTATTTTCTGGATTTGGCATCAAATCCTTAAGCTTAGCACTTACAGCTGAGCCGGTGCCTGGACCACCAAAGAAATCAATATGTTCGTTTGACGTTGGTCTGATATAACCATCGGTTGGTATAGTACCAGCATAGTCGCGACCAATTTGAATGTAGCCATTTGTACGAGGATAAACACTTTCTAAGATATATTTTTCAAGGTCTAAGCTCTCATTTAGAAACTTGTTGATCTCCATCTCGGAGCCATCATAAGGGTAAAAATCAGTAATTCTAGTTAACGCTGATTTATAATAAAGCCTAGCTGAACCATACTTTACAAAATTCTTTGGGTCTGAATAATCAAGTTGTGGCGTATAGGATGTGTTTAGCTCTTGTTTTTGTTCCACATTCTCAAGAGACTCGGCATCTTCATTAAACAACCCTTTGTTGTTTGAGTCTGAGACAAATTCTTGAACTTTATTGGACGATTCAAAAAGTTTTTTAATACTCATTCTTGTTCACTCTAAATTTAAATGATTCATTTTGTTCTTGCCACGAATCTAATTCTTCATCGTAAAAAGCAAATTTGAAACTATACTCATAATCTGGCTCAAGCAAGCTCATATCAAAATCAAAATAGTTGCCGGATACATCGTAAGACAAACCGGTGGACAATACACCTGAACCAGTGTCGTGACCAACAGCTTCTAAGTTATCGTACTCTCGTACTACTCGATATGAAGCCGTCGGAATCGCAAGAGTTGGTGCAGAAGCAATTGCTTTTGTATAAATTGTTGGATTCCAATTTTTCTGCCTTACATATAAATTAAATCGCGCTACTTGTTTTGGCGTGTAGCTGTTTTGCAGGTTTGTAACGCTTAGTCTATATGATGGCTCTCTTGCATGTACAGCAGTGCCAAGCGCAGTGGTTAGAATTGTGCCGGTGTGGATCTGTTGAGAGCCAAGACTCCACACATCATGCATTGTGGTGAGGTTATCTACCACTTGTAATCTCGCTTTGTACACACCTGTTTCTACTTGAGTTGCCGTTACTGAATCTACAAGATTTCCGGGCTGAGTGGCGTCTTTAATTTTTAATCTTGCGCTGGTAGGTTCGCCCGCAGAGCTAGAGTAGATACTAACAGTTACCGAATCTCCTGACGGAATGGTCCTCAACCTACCTCTAACGTAGTTGTAAAAATAAATGTCATTTATATTTTCACCTGAAGCTAACGAGCTACTAATATGGAACTGACCTCTCTGATCTCTCCGGCTAGAATCCCATTTAGCCTGTATAAGAGGTCTCTTGAAGAAAAATTCTGTGCCTCTAGCAAAAAATCTTTTGGTATAATATGATATTGTTGCTCCGTCGGGTATATTCTGAATAGATGGCCCTGAAGATGCTTTCACTTGACTACTATAGTTAAGTGCCTCTTGACTAGAAGTGAGTTTTATACCCATTCCGTAATTAGGGATTCCGCCGCCATCAGTTCGAATCCATCTCTCTACTAAAGCAGTGATATCAATGCTTAAGTCCTCTAAGCCAGACTCAAAAATCTGTGTGTAGTGATAGTCAGCATATATAGCCGGTGATGTAGAGCTAGATAAAAAGTCACCGCCGCCGGACACTGAGTGCCATGGGGTTTCTTGTGTGCCCTTTTGTGTAATAGCAATGTCTATATCACTTAATACACCCTGTATACTAGCATGCGTAGATGGCCCTAGGGCCTTGTTCTCTACTGTAACCACTGCACCATCGCGCGTGGCATCAAACTTAGTTGTAAGCGCATCCACAGCGAGTTTGAATGCTTCTGCAATTGCTTCTTTGTTAGCAGCGCTAGTAATATCGATCTCAACCTCTGTTCCGTCAGCAGTGGGTGCAGCGTCCGCGGGTGTAGTAGCCTTAAACCAAACATTAAATCTTGCAGTCGCATCGGGGCCTGATCCATTATACAATTTTATGTAATTTACTCCTGAACCAGCAGCATAATCAGCTTTTGTATCCGATGAGAAGGTGAAGGTTCTAATCTCTGCAACACCGGGAGTGTTGGCTCTTTTCATCCAGTTGCTGCCTTCGTTACCTCTGGTGAGGTCTCTGTAGCCTTCTAAATCAAGACCAACACCTTCCTGCCAACTATTATAAAGTGGATTAACAACAAGTTCCATATTACGTGAAACCGTTCTAGAGTGTTCGGCATTGTATAGGTTTAAAAAGAAACTGACACTACCGCTAGCTGGGATTCTGCTTTGCGTTCTGTCATTTTTAATTTGATCAATGGGAAATTGTATCAAAGCGCGGGAAAGCTCTTGAGATGATGTAGATTCTCTGCCATATACAGAATATACTTCTAAGATGTCTGCTTGGCCGGCATTCGAACCAGTGGCCCTAATGCTTAAATTTGACTTATATGAATTAACTATAGTGTTGTCAGCAGAAGCTGTATATATTCTAATCATTATCTTGCTCTTCCTACAAAATCGGTTGCCGGGAATTTAAATTCTACAATAGCATTCTTCGGTACGACCAAAGAATCACCATCGGGTGAAAGGTTCTTGTTTAAATCAATGGTTGCGCTTGAATAATTTGGCCCAGTTCTTTTAATAAGCCTTACTTTTAAAACGTCCAACACACCAGTAATCTTATTTAAAGTATTGTAAATGTCACTTATTTTAATGGATTCTCCAATGTAATAATTGTTATTAAAATTTTGCGCTAAGGCTCTGTTGCATCTACCTATCACTGACTTTTTATCTACTCCAGGCTTGGCCTTAATACTATATTCAATACCCAGATTCAAGATGTACGGATCTATTATATCAATGGTATCATTAATCATTCTATACTGATTTAACCAAACTTTTAAATTTCTTTTGATTGTTGAGTTAGTTTTTGTCAAATTTCCAAATGAATCTTCCGAAACAACATACATATTTAAGTTTCTTTTCTGAGAATCTGGGTCTCTCTGCACGGAAACTCTCTTAACCGAACCAAACTTTGGGTGCATCCTATATGCTAAGTTTTCATAATCTGCTTGTGTAACCGCTCTATTTTGCGTAGGAAAGGTGTCGTAAATTCTTTGCTTGATTTCGTCCGTTGAGGGATTTGTAACATCTCCGGTTATTGGCTGTTCATTGTCAACCTCTACAGAATTTCTAACATCTGAGATTAAACCGGCAGAAAGAATTGCTCGGTTTTCAAACTCCATAAACACCTGCCCCACTTGAACTAACTGACCGACTGCCAAGTTAGAGTTCCCAGGGTTTGTAGTACGCATCACTACCGTTAACGTAGTGTTTTCTGGCACGATACCCAGTGCTTCATTTTCTGCCAGCCTTGTAGGATCAAAAGATTGAGCAGTCGTGTATGTTTTGCCAAACACATTCATCGATACAGATTGTGGACTACTAACTAAATCATTAGCTGCCTCTTTACCACTACCAAATTGTAATAATACACTCGCGCCGACATTCTCTACTACAAACTTTCTAGATACTAAGAATGGTTTTATTATAGATGGGGTGTTGTCGCTTTTATAATTAGAGTTTGCAATCTCTCTATAAACTATATCTTGCGCCAGATAGTCAACTTCAAAATATTCGTTGCCATCAGAATCAAAAACAGAAAGTATTTCTGATACATTAGGGGTAGATAGTCTAACTCTTGCAAACTTTTGAAAACTGCCTATATTTACCTGTTCTGTTAAGGAGATACCCGAGACCACTCTACCATAGGCCTTGATACCATAATGGGTTGGAGAGCCGTTAGAGTTGGTTTTAGCTACTACTTGAGGGTGCTTATTATCAGCAAAATTAATATTGTCCATAAGCGTGTAGTTCAAACCTGTAGAACTTCTAAATTGTGAACCTCTTTTTAGCACAGGCGCGTAATTCATATTTGGACCTAAGCCCGTAGCAGAAGATGGTATTGTTACATAAAAGGCTGCACTTCCATAAGTTGATGGTCGGCCTTGAAACTTGTAACCTAATACGCGGCCGTGTCTGAGTACATTATTGAATTGATAAGCCGTATCAAGGAAAGACTCGTTAACATTGTAATCCATGTAAAAAGAAAGCTGATCACCCACGTATGCGACTGCATCTATCATAAGAGATGCGAATGATGCTTCACTAAAATCTTGGAACGAATCTGGATATAGCCTCTCTGCTATTTGCTCCAAGTCTTTCTTGATGGAGTCAAATTCCCTATTTGTATAGTTTATAGGAATTATTTTCTTTTGATTATCTGCCATTTATAACCCTCTCAATTAAATAGTAAACTCTAATAAATCTTTAATATTTATGGCCGGTATTGAATAATGAATCCCAATCGATAATTTATTACTATCTGGTTCGCTGTTATCAAATACAACTTTCTGTATCGAAACGACCGGCATATATTTAGAAACTTGTTTTTTGAGTGCATTTTCTATGTCAACGTAAATGTTGTTGGAAAAATTCTCAAATAGATATGACATGATGCCAACTCCGAAGTCTGGAATCATCACTCTTTCGCCCGGATTTGTCAGAATAAGCATTTTTAAATTTTGCTTTATTAAGTCCGGAACATTGTCAATCATGTTATACCCATAAATATCGTTTTTAGTTATGGGTAATTTTACGCCTAAAGTTGCCATAGTTGTTTACCTTTAATAAATATCCTCAATTAATTTTTATCATTACACTAATCTAATATATCCGGTCCATCACACATATTTCCATTAGCATCGTATGGATTTTGTTTAAGTCGTCTTCTTTGCCACCATGGTAAAACTCCAGCTCCCGGAGTGGGAAATAGTCTAGCTTTAAGATTTCTAAGTTTAGTTTTTGCTGGATTCTGTTTCGCGCGATCGCCGGGCTTGCGCTCTCTAGAATAATAATGTTCTTTAAACATCTTTTTAATTCTAGCGATCGAATTTCTTAACAAGACCCTATCCCACTCATCCCAACTTAAAGTAAATGGGGTGAACGCTGGTCTATCTTTCGGATGATCCCAGCCTTCGTTTCCACCAACCCAGCTTTTAGAAGGTACAAATATCTTTCTTTTGATCATAATCTCATCATCAAAGTAATCCGGCAAGCCATAAGTTTCAGCCACTCCGGGGTCATTTAAATCTATTGGCTCTTCTATTTCTTCAGTTTTTACGAAGGCTCGGGCGCCGGGCTTCATTTGAACTTGTGGGAAATCTGTACCCGCATCCCAGTCGCTACGGGTATTAGTGTTTGCTTTCCTTTTAAACAAGAAAGCGCCTGTATCATCTCTTTGAGTCACGGCTAAGTTTCTTTTTCCATCTTTTTCACCAGGAGTTACTTCCCCAACCGACGCAAGGAAACCCATATCATTATAGATAGCTAAAGTACCTGTGATTTTCTTTGTTGAAAAAATATAACTCGTTAAGAGCTTATACTTTGGATCGTTCTTTAATTTTCTGAGTAAGCATAATAACAGCTTGCTACTTTTCTGAACAGGTTGGAATTGTTTAACTCTAAAATCCAACGCGTCAACCTCAACCGCGGTTATTAGGGCGCCCATATAATAAAAGGCTAAACCATGGCGCACACCTATGTTGCCCTCTATACCCACAGGCTGGCCCAGTTCATTAGATATTAGTTTAAGAGTACCAGGATAAGCATCAGAAATTCTTAATTCTGAGTTGTTCGCGTACACTTGATCGAAAGCATCTGTTGTTTTCATTTTATTACCATTTATTGAGACGAATTTTTCAATCTTAAACGGCTGCGATGTGGAGTAAGACGATGCACTTCCATATTCTGGCACATCTCCAATTGGAGATAGAACATCTTCAATAGTTATGGGCATAGTGGGATCGCCGCCCGGGGCTTGTGGGTCATATCGATTCACTACTTTTCTTACTGTCGAAACTTGTACGATGTCTGCAACTGCAACAATAACATCATGTTCGGTTGCAGGGTCATGAACAGGGCCGGCCATATAGACTTCATTCCCGTCGTCATCCATGTGAATATGATAATATCCCACATACTCATCAGCATAGCCCGCGTCATCATCTACCGCATTGTCTACCGCAACCCTAAATTGGCCACCTGGAGTGAAGTAGGGGCCCGGGAAAGATACACCAACTGAAAATGGATCAGGGTTTGTTTTTGAAGGTACGCCTACGGGAACTTCTTTAGTTTCATGGCTGTAAATAGTTAGCTCCGAACCATAGCATTTATTTTGGAATATCCAATAATCTAAATCAAATACTTCGGGATTAAAACCATTATTCTGCATATTATTAACAAACTTTTTACCCATTCTGGAAAGCTCATAATTTACTAATTCTTGTAAAATAACTTTTGCATCGTCTTCGACTCTTTTGATGCCTTCAAAGTTCATACGATCGCGGTAAGCCTTAAGAGTCTCAAAAACGCCGGCTTGACCAGTAACTTTTGCTTGCAGCAGCCCAGGAACTTTTTGTTTTTTCTTGTTGCCAAATTGGTCAGTATAAGTTCTTTCGTCATATTCTTTATAGGTAAAAGCGTAATTTGTTTGAAGATCATTTATTTTGTCTATTGATCTTTGCAGATAACCACCCCCAACAGGGGTTGGCAGCTCGCCTGCATTAACTAAAAAGTCGTAACACTCCACTGACTGCTCCAAGAACCCATACCAAAATTCTTCGTCTTTAAACGTATTAAAGCTTTCCCAAAACGCTGGTTGTGCATTTTTAAAACTTTCTTCCATTCTCTCAACTATATAAGCAGAAAATACAGAGCTAAAATTATCAGGAAATTTAGGCTCAATCACAGAGAATGTTCCGCAAGATTTCATCAGGTGTGTGCTAGCATATATTCTGATTGAGGCTAACACTAAGGTGTACAAACCCATCTTGGCACTTCTAGATAATATCTTATCAAAAGGTACTTCACGGATACATTCAATATCTTCGTAGAGCCTAGTGTCTTCAGGTAATGTCGGGTAATGCTTGTTAACCAATTCTTTTACTTCATCAAAATCAATCAAATTCTTTCCATTCGGCTTACACGATGTATCACCGGGGAAAAATGCTTGGACCATCCCCCACCAACCATCATATCTTAATGGTTTAACATGTAAGGGCGGGGCTGTGTATTTGGCTCCAAATGTCATTGGGTCTAAATAAACTACTCTAGAGTTTTCTTTGCCTAATCTGAACTCATTATAACTAACCCCTAGAATCATATCTTCTTCTTCGATTTCTCGGGTACCACCTTCACCATCATCAACCATGGCATCCTCATAGCGCGTTCCCGCGGGACTTAAAGTCTGGCCTTCGGTTACTACATAATCATAATCATCCCCGCTAATAAAATCAAACATAGCACCATAAAGCCATCCAGATTTATTCTTGCCAATAATCTTTGAGAATTCTTGATAGAACTGAGTCATCACTTGATCATGTTCTGCTTTTAATTCAGGTAAAGAACGGCCGGTCATGTCAGAAAGCATATAAATCTGCGGCATATAGTCTTTTAAATTAGTAGTTGACGTGGCGTATTTTTGGAAGTCATCTATGTTAAGAGACTTGTTCTTATTAGGATCAGAGTTTGGCTCAACTGAAAATGCATCTAATCCGTCATCAATCGCAATAAACTCATAAGCTCTAGAGCGTGCAATCTTGTACGTAGCTCCATATTTCGAGAACGATAGGGCTGCTGATATGAGCGCAGAAAAAGGCAACATAATTAAATTAACTAAGTTTTCAATAGCCCAACCCACAATCGGAATATTTTCTAACCAGTTTGGCAGGTCAAAAGCAGGAAGTCTTGCTTCTTCGGCGGCTATTTTTTTAGACATCGGATTTGCGAATCTTCTCTCAGCACCGTAATTTACTTTTTCAACAATCTGAACTCTTATATTATCATCAGGTCTATTCCGAAGTTCTCCGGAGAACGTGCCCGGGACCAATTCTATATCAGAGTAGTAACATTGCATTTCAAAACCATACGACCATGCATTACCGCCAAAGTTAGTGCCCATTTCGACACCATCACGGGTTCCACTAGAATTATCTTTGAAACTTAAAACAATATCTGAACCATTGGTATTTCGGCTTCCACCATCAGAGCCCACATTTGGACCCAACGATCTTGTGTTGCTAGAATCGCCCTTTCTAGGCAGTCTTGTAATCTCTAGTGTCGACCCGGGGCCCGTATCCATAACGCCAGCACTCCTAAGCAGTGCTCCGCCGGCGCCAAAGGAACCAATAGCTATGACATCAAGAACCCCATCTGCGATATCCGCGCCGACATTCCTGTCGACATTTCCAAAAATTGTGTTATATCCAAAATCAGGTGCCGTAAAATTGCTGATACCTTGTCTACCAAACAAATTCGAGTAACCCAAATCGTCTAAATCAATACTATAAGTTTTAGCATTTACCGCGTTATTATTTGAATTAAAAACCATATGAGCCTGAAGATCTTTGCCGCCGTCTTGTATTCTGTTGAACCCAGGTTTTAATTTTCCAGTGACCTGGCCAGCATTTAAAAATTGACGTTTCATCCACTCACCGACATAATATGGATATTGTCCGTCTTGAGAAGAAAAATCAGCATTACCTTGCAAAAATTTAAAAAATCCACTTGTTTCCATGCCACCATTTTCTACATTAGTAGCAAAGTTGACATAGGATTTTCTATTACTCGCTTTTCTGTGGTGATTCGACAGCGGATTACCATTAGTATCGCTGAGTACCATATTGATAAAGCCAAAGTTTTTATCCCCAGAGCCAAGGAAAGTAAAACCAGTCCCAAACATGTCATCAAGATACTCTAGTTCTAAAGCCTCTATACCGGCGTTGACATACCCCATGGAAAGATTAAGTGATTCGGGAGTTTCATACGGCAACAGACCATCGTCGCACCCGGGTATCGATGTTATATTTGGTATTTTGTCAGCAACATAATCTCCCACCCCTTGATCAAGAATTTTAGTTAAATCTTCTAGATCAGATATATTGTCGTCTCTTAAATCACAAAACAATTGCTCACATTGTTTTTCTGATACCCTGTTGCCAAGTAATTCACATCTTAATTCTTTAAACTTCATAATTTGTTCGGGTGATGAGCAAATAGATGGATTAGCGGGAGTACCATCGTCATAACCATTGGTAGAGACAGAGTATTCATGTAAAACTTCTCTAAATTCAAGCGGCAGAAAATTGCCAATATTCTTCGCAAATCGAGCAATGGCATTTTTATTTGGTAAAGCTTCTCGGAAGTCAGTATGCACGTATTCTATCATTTGATCGGTGGCTTCTAAGAATTCTGGTGAGCCATGGCCAAGCAGCGCATCAGCGAATTCTTGTCTGGTAACTGCTGAAGATAAATCATTTGCGAACTGAATTGTTTTATCTCTATCAGCAAACGCAGCAGGTCCTAAAGCTAGGGCGCTCATCATGTCGACAATTGTGTTGTTGAGAGTTTCATCATCCACACCGGGTCCACAAATATTATCTCGAATGATCTCGCTAAGGTTAGGGCCGCCGGTGGCCACACTGGCTAATATATCGCCCGTTGTTTCTAGAGCTTTACAAACGGCTTTTGATATAATTTCACATATTTTAGCGATCAACTGGTTAACAACAATAATGATAATCATACCAATTAAAAATCTAGCTGCTCTTTTTAAGCCTTCTTTCATGTTGTAGTACATCATCCTCAACTCTAAAGCAACTGTGTTTAAGCTTGGAATTGATATTTCTTTAACGTCTCTACAAAAAGCCAAGTCTAAAGATTTTATGAAGGTATCTAAGCCTGGGGTGAACAACGGAGGCTTAGGGCACATCAGTGGAGTGAGTGCCATCAAATCTCTTAAAAGTGGAGCACCTGGAAAATTATTCAATTCATCAAGAATTAATATTAAATTATCA
>MDTC01149587.1_pt1 | contig 18907 bp, 16 predicted proteins | sample 811181 | NCBI WGS metagenome assembly MDTC01 (sample SAMN05326644, study PRJNA326480) | marine metagenome | isolation source: seawater | place: Pacific Ocean: North | collected 2011
GACAGAAACAAAAGCAACACTCTCAGGAGCCGGAATGCCTGCACCATTGGTTTTAGTTGATGGGTCATCCTATCTTTATCGTGCGTTCCATGCCTTACCCCCGCTGTCAACAAAAGACGGCCAACCGGTTGGTGCAATCCGCGGTGTCATTTCTATGTTGAATAAATTGGCGGACTCAACGGGCGCCGAGCGCATGGTCGTTGTCTTCGATGCGTCCGGAAAAACATTTCGCGACGATATGTATGCTGAATACAAAGCCAATCGGGAAAGAATGCCCGATGAGCTTCGAGCACAAGTTGAGCCATTGCACGCCATTATTACAGCGCTCGGATATCCGTTACTTGTTGTGCCTGGGGTGGAAGCTGATGATGTTATTGGGACACTTGCGAAACAGGCTGAGGCAAACGGTGAATCAGTCCTTATATCGACTGGCGATAAGGATTTCGCACAACTCGTGACCGATAAAGTGACATTGATTAACACAATGAGTGATACAACCATGACGCCTATGGGTGTTGAGGAAAAATTTGGTGTACCGCCAGATTCTATAATCGATTTTTTGGCGTTAACTGGCGATAGTGTGGATAACGTTCCTGGTATACCAAAGTGTGGTCCGAAAACAGCCGCCAAATGGCTTAACGTGCACGGAACTCTCGATGGTGTTATTGCAAATGCGGACGCAATCGATGGGAAAATTGGTGATATTTTCCGAGAGCACATGCATGTCTTAGAACTCTCTAGGGCACTAGTCACCATCAAAACTGATTGTAATTTACCCGTGGGTCTGGATGATTTGGCTCGTCTAAATCCCGATAACGAGAAGTTAGGACTGCTTTACGCGGATCTCGAACTGAATCAATTTTTGAGACAGCTCTCAAGTGCACCATCTGATATTTTAGAACCTGCCTCAAAACCGGATTCAGTCGAGATTTCTTATGAGCTGGTGAATACCCCAGAACGGCTTGAATTTTGGGTCTCTCAGTGCCGAAATTCAACGAGCTTCGCGCTGGACACAGAAACCACTTCATTGGTCGCTCGGCAAGCGGATTTGGTCGGTATATCGCTCGCCTTTGAGGCTGGAAAAGCGTGTTATATACCTATTTCGCATGTCGAGGGTGATCAACTAGATGTCAAAGTCGTCCTCAATTTCCTTGCCCCTCTGCTGGCAAATCCCGATCTGACGATGATTGGGCACAATTTGAAATATGATTTGACGGTCCTTGAATCTGTAGGCTTAAAGCCGAGCTGTGCAGTCGCTGATACGATGTTGATGAGTTATGTCTTAGACGCGGCGTCCGGTCGACATGACATGAACTCTGTGGCGAGTCGCATTTTGGCAATAGATATGATTCCCTACGAAGATGTCTGTGGTAGGGGAGCTAAAAAAATTGGTTTTGCTGAAGTAACTCTTGACCAAGCCACTCAATATGCATCTGAGGATGCTGATATTACGCTCCGGCTCTACGAGACTTTTTACGATCGCTTGGAGAGAGAACCGTCTCTGAGATCGATTTATCAGGACTTAGAGCTGCCAGTCATGCTTGTTCTTCGGGATATGGAGAATCATGGTGCTTTGATAGATGCTGAGATTCTTCGAGTGCAGTCACAAATTCTAGGCGTTCGACTTCATGAGTTGGAATCGGAAGCACAGAGACTTGCGGGCCGGCCTTTCAACTTAGCCAGCACCAAGCAGTTGCAGGAAATTTTATTTGGTGAATTGAAGCTCCCGGTAATAAAAAAAACGCCCAAGGGCGCTCCCTCAACAAACGAGGAGGTATTACAAGAGCTTGCCTTGGATTATCCGTTACCGAAGTTGCTCATTGAGCACCGTGGTTTGTCGAAGCTTAAAGGCACATATACAGATAGGCTTCCTCAGGATTGCGATCCAGCCGATGGGCGTGTTCGTACTTCTTTTCATCAGGCGGTGACATCAACGGGCCGATTATCATCATCTAATCCTAATTTACAAAACATTCCGATTCGTACTGAGGACGGCCGCCGGGTTCGTAAAGCGTTTGTAGCGCCAGATGGGTGGTCGGTCGTGGCAGCCGATTATTCACAGATTGAGCTTCGTATCATGGCGCATTTGTCGGGTGATCGAGGCTTGGTTGATGCTTTCGCAAGGGGAGAAGACATTCATCGCGCGACAGCTGCTGAGGTATTTGACTTGGAACCGATGTTTGTCACTAGCGAGCAACGTCGCCGAGCCAAAGCCATTAATTTTGGTTTGATTTATGGCATGAGCGCCTTTGGTTTGGCGAGACAATTGGACATCGATCGTGCCGAGGCAGCGGTATACATTGATCGGTATTTCGAGCAATATCCCGGTGTGCGACGATATATGGATTCAACGCGAACCATGGCGCATGAAAGAGGATATGTCGAAACAGTTTTCGGGCGGCGGTTGACTCTTCACGACATCCGATCGAAGCAAGTTCCCGTTAGGCAAGCGGCCGAGCGTGCAGCGATTAACGCTCCGATGCAGGGTACCGCTGCGGATATTGTTAAACGTGCAATGTTGCGAGTTCAAAGTGCACTTAAATTGACCGATATTGGATGTCATTTACTATTGCAGGTACATGATGAGCTTGTGTTTGAGGTAATGGACCAAGATCTTGTTAAAGCACGTCAGTTGATAAGGTCTGAGATGGAGTCAGCCGCAGAATTAACGGTACCGCTGGTTGTCCAAATAGGAACTGGTAGGAGTTGGTTTGAGGCGCACTAATTTTTCTAGTACTTTTTTGAACTTTTTTGGATCCAAGTTGTCTTTATATAGAGGCAACGATATTCCCTCTCTCGTTGTACTGGTTAGATTCCTTTAGGATAATGAAACCTCGGTGTAAGCTGCTGAGGTTTTATTTTATTCACCCCTCAAGATGGTGCCTAACCCAGCTTGAAGCCTCAATAAGTCCAGTCTTGTCCAGGCTACTGAAGTTCAAAACTAACGACTGGGGTCTTCTTTTCTGGACGGAGTGTCTTGCTTTTGCTGCCTGGTTGCGGCTCAGCTTGTCATTTTTCGTCAGTAAAAGAAGCGTATCTATTTCACGATGATCAGCGAATATGAGCATCTGTTGGTCGAGGGCTGTCATCGGGTGTCTTACATCCATTAGGAGCACGAGCCCGGTTAGAGTTTGGCGTTCAGCGATAAATTTTCCGAGATGATACTGCCATTGTCGCTTCATCGCTTCAGGAACTTTGGCGAACCCGTACCCGGGCAAATCCACGAGAAAGCCACCTGTTCCAGGAACTTTAAAAAAATTGATTAGTTGAGTACGGCCGGGTGTTTTAGATACTCGAGCTAAATTTTTCTGGCCAGTTAAAGTATTTAAGGCGCTGGATTTGCCCGCGTTTGAGCGACCGCAAAAGCCAACCTCTGGACCGCATTCCGCGGGGCAGTAATTAAGCGAGGGGGCACTGACCAAGAAATTTGCTTGTGCCAGCTTCGGGTCAAGCTGAGTATCGCGCACGATTATTAAATCCTTCACTGCATAAATTTTAGGTGCAATGTATACTATGCCATCAAAAAATTAGTGATCTTTCGAAAAAGAGATGAAAGGAATGAAGTCTTTACTCACTGCTATTGGACTGGTGATAGCTTCGACGCTGGTCGTGGCAGCTGATTCGACAATCGAGAATGTTTATGTTGGCAGCGCGGATCAGGGTAAGATAAAAAGCGCAACTTGCTCAGCCTGCCATGGATCAGATGGCAACAGTGGCACCGCCGATTTCCCAAAATTGGCCGGACAACATGTGAGCTATCTTGTATCGACTTTGAGGGCTTATCGCGATGGATCACGTGAAAATGCAATCATGGCGGGGCTGGCTGCGGTTCTGTCGGAAAAAGATATCGCGGATCTTTCGGCTTACTATGCAACACAAACGGTCTCCGGTGGTGCGGTTCAGGCTGACCTTTTAGAACGTGGTGAGCAACTCTATCGATTTGGTGACATAGACAAGGGTATTAGTGCTTGTGCCGCGTGCCATGGCCCAATAGGTTTGGGTTTAAGCTCAGCGGTTTTCCCGTCGCTGAAGGGTCAATGGGCAGGATATTCTGAAGTCCAGCTCAGAGCATTTCGCGATGGTTTGCGTTTAAATGTCATGATGAACGGCGTTGCGCAGAATATGTCTGACTCCGATATTAAGGCGGTTTCCAGTTATGCTGAGGGTCTCAAATAGTGTTTGAACGTGTCTTTTCGATTTTATTTTTCAGCTTAGGCTTGGTAGTGAGTCAACTTGGTTTCGCAAGCGAATTCCGAGAAGGTATTCATTATCAAACATTGGCGAAACCGGTCGTGACATCGGGCCAAGGGAAAATTGAGGTTGTAGAGCTGTTCTGGTACGGATGTCCGCATTGTGATTCTCTTGATCCAGCATTGAAAGTTTGGGTCGAAAGGCTTCCTGCAGACGTGAATTTTGTTCAGATTCCCGTAGTTTTTGGCCGATCCTGGGAAATGCACGCCCGAATATTCTGGGTGGCTAAAAATATTGGATTATTGGAGACGATTCACGAGCCCCTGTTTAACGCTATTCATCGCGAGGGTCAGCATCTTCAAAGGGTTGATGATGTCTTGGCATTCTTTGAGAGGTTTGGCGCTGATCAAGCTTTAGTCAAGCGAGAGCTAGATAGCTTTGCAACGGAGAGTGCTTTGCGGCTTGCGGACGCCCGCACCAGAGCTTATGGCATCCGAGGTGTTCCAGCTTTCGTAGTAAATGGTCGTCACGTGACCGGAATTACGCAGGCGGGTGGTGAAAGTCAACTATTTGATCTATTGGATGAGTTGATTAAAAAATCGCGCCAGTAACTAGCATCGGGCATAAATCGACCAAACTTCGTAGGTTGAAGTTTTAGAAGTCTATCAGGTCGGAAGCCGTTGATTTTTGGTCTCGTAATTTTTTTGCATAGGTCGAGTTTACTAAATCAATTTCTACCGTAAGTTCAGGCGTTAGGCTAATTATTTTGGTGCGTCGAATACGTGCTCGTAATTCCTGATTCTCTCCCTCATCACGGTAGAGATGAAAGAATCGCAAGAAGTTTCTATCCCTTGAATTTATTTCTGAAAGCGCCAGCGAACAGGACGTGACGCGGCCGTATTTGTCGCAAATACGATTTACTAGTTTCGTTTGCGTTTTTAGATCATTTGGCAAACCTTCTTGTTGGTAAAAAATCCGAACAATTTTCCCCTCACGATCATGTGTGATAGTTAAATATTCTTTGGCTGGGCTTACGAGGTTCTGGAAATCATCCACGGAATCGTTTAGACGAAGCCCCGCCACGTCGAAAGCCATTGTGCCTTGCGATAGCGAAAGTGCGAGTATCGCCAACAGAAAACCCGATTTGGCTTGATTTGTAATCATGTACATCAGTTTAACTTACTCGTTATGATCAAGGTTGTTTTTTAAAGTGGCTATATGCGCGGTTGAGCATTGTAAGTGCGTCGTCAATCTCGGATGCAGAGATGATCAGTGGCGGCGCAAAGCGGTGCACGTCGGGACCCGCAACTAGCGTCATTAAACCTTCTTGCATGGTAAGCGTTGTCAGTTCACTCGATCGACCTGCGTAGTTTTCCTGCAAGACCGCGCCGATTAGTAGCCCTTTGCCTCTAACCGTTTTAAAAAGCTTATATTTTTTATTAAGCTCATTGAGTCCTTGCATCAACTGCTCGCCGCGACAAAGAACATTATTTAGAAGCTCAGGTTGGTTAATAGTTTCAAGCACTTTTCCTGCCACTGCTGTCCCGAGAGGGTTTCCTCCGTAGGTGCTCCCATGAGTTCCGGGAACAAAATGTTCCGAAATCCACTCCTTACACAACATCGCGCCGATTGGAAATCCACAGCCAAGACTTTTAGCGGAACTTAGGATATCAGGAGTGACGCCGCTGTGTTGGTATGCAAATAATTTTCCAGTTCGCCCCATTCCTGTTTGCACTTCGTCAACGATAAGCGCGCCACTAACACGATCACAATGTTTACGGATTTTTTCAAAAAATTTTGGGCAAATAGGTCTTACACCCCCCTCGCCTTGAATGGGCTCAACTATAATGGCGCAAGTTTTTTCTGAGACTGTTCTTTCTAAGATATCTCCGCGATTGATTGGAATATGAGTGAATCCTTCGGGCATTGGACCGAAACCTTCTCTGTATTTCGGTTGTCCTCCAGCTGTTATTGTTGCAATCGTGCGACCATGGAAAGATTCATCAAAACAAATTATTTCGTATTTTTCATTTCCAAACAGCTCGTTGGCGGCCTTTCGTGCCGCCTTGATAGCGGCTTCATTTGCTTCTGCTCCAGAATTACAAAAGAATACACGGTCGGCAAAGGTGGCATTGACCAGTGCCTTTGCAAGATGAATGGCGGGTTCATTTGCCAGAACATTAGACAGATGCCAGACCTTATTGGCTTGCTCTGTTAGTATTTTGATTACATCGGGGTGACAGTGACCAAGAGCACTAACCGCGATGCCCCCGGCTAAATCTAAATATGATTCCCCATTTTGGCCATATAGTTTACAGCCCTGCCCCTTAACGATGATGGTCGGCGGTACGTCATAATTAGGCGTTAGTACTTGTCGATAATCGGATAAATCAGCCATCTAAAATCATCTCAATGTGGGCAGATACAACCCGACCCAGCCCAAAGGGATGATACCCACCTTCAAGCATAGATACGATACGTAATTAACTATGTCGATCTGCAATATCGCTAATCATTGACGTTATCCAACCATAATTGGCATCAAAAAGATTTAGCTCACCTAGAGGATTGTCTGTGTAGGCGTCATAGCCAGCTGAAATCAGTAAAAGTTCCAGGCCATGTTTATCGCGGCTGAGAAGAAATCGCGCTGAACTTCAAGACTTTTTGAGCCAGTATAGATTGGCATAAGAATCACACAGTCGCCTAGCATATCGAAATCGATGATAGCCACCCATTGGAGGCCATGATGTGCGGAAGCATGTAATGCAAGTGAAGCTACATCATTGAATAGGCAGAACCCCATAGCCGAAGACTTTCAGCATGATGTCCGGGGGGTCCCGTTGTACAGAACGCACGTTGAATGTTACCGGTCATTACATGATCAACGACTTGACAGCCGGTGCCATTGGCTAAAAGTGCCGCTCGGAGAGGCCCGAGTTCTATCGAGGTATCGTTATCAATTAGACTCAAGCCACCAATGGTTGCGTTATATCTAATTTGTTCAATTTCTCGAACATATTTGCAAGCGTGTGCACATTTAAACTGTGTAAGCGATGCGGGTTCAGATTCGAACTGAATCAGATCTAACATTAACCCTTCCGACCGAAGTTCTGTATCGATAGGTTGCAACCGCATTGGGCTTTCAGCATGCATTTGTCCTATTTGGTGGATCATGCAATCTAAGTGAGTGAAGTAACTACCTCACTTCACCACAGACTACAACTAGTCTGCAAAGCTTATAACTGGCCAGCCTTTTTTATTTGCTAGTTTTGCTAATGACTGGTCTGGATTGACAACAAAAGCCTGGTCTACTTTTTCAAGGAGTGGTCTGTCGTTGATGGAATCTGAATAAAAATGGATGGTTGATGTTTTTTCGCCCTTCGAGCCTAGCCAATTTACTAATGCATCAATTTTTCCCTCCCGATACGTTGGAATCCCAACTAACTCGCCAGTATATCGTCCGTTGATAATTTCAAACTCGCAGCCGAGATAACTGTCCACACCATGCAAACTGGCGATCGGCTCGATGATGAATGTATTAGTTGCCGAGATAATAAGAGTGTGAAAGCCCCTGATCTTATAGGCTTGAATATACTCAAGTGCTTTAGTCTGGAGTTGTGGACAAACGATTTCACGCACGTATTGATCCCGCCATTGGGTGACCTGTTCGATCGGATAATTTTGTAAGACTTCACAGGCGAAACGCTGATACGCTCTTATGTCCAGATTTGCATCCAGATAATTTTCGTAGAAGCGTTCGTTATTTGCTTGATAATGTTCCTGGTCTACCGCACCGGTATCGATCAGGAATTGGTTCCAAGCTTTATCGCTATCTATAGGAAGTAGAGTGTGATCGAGGTCGAAGATGGCAAGTTCCATTGAATTTATCTCGTTTGATTGAGCGATTTGCTAAAAGTTGAAAGAATGCGAGGGATTTTGGGGAGTTTCAAGTCATGATTGATCAGGACGGTTTTAGATTAAATGTAGGAATCATTCTTGCGCATCCGACCGGCTCTGTTCTGTGGGCTAGGCGACGAGGTGAAGATTCTTGGCAGTTTCCGCAAGGAGGAGTGAAATCCGGTGAAGCCACTGAAGATACGCTTTATCGCGAACTGAATGAAGAGCTTGGTATTTCACAGGATCAAGTGTTTGTGTTAGCACAAACCGCCGGGTGGTTGCGCTACCGACTCCCTAAATCCTTGATCCGACCGCGCGGTAGAAAAACCTGTGTTGGCCAAAAGCAACGCTGGTACCTGTTGGCGTTAAATAACCCCTTCATTCGGCCGAACTTGGATGCGACCGATCAACCTGAGTTTGATGCATATCAGTGGGTGAGCTACTGGTACCCCTTAGGCCAAGTAATTCCGTTTAAGCGAGATGTGTATCGGCAGGCGATGATTGAGCTTGGCCCGGCACTGCGTTGGTTTGGACAAATGGCATGTTAGATATTCTGAGGCGCTTAGTTCAGGCGGTCACCGACGCTGCAACCTTAGATGAAGCATTGATTATCATAGTGACACGTATTAAAGATACGATGCAGACCGGGGTGTGTTCGGTATATTTACTAGACGAATCAACGGATCGATGGCTGCTTATGGCAACTGACGGGCTGAACCCAGATTCTGTCCGATTGGCCAGCCTTGCTAGGACTGAAGGCCTCGTAGGAACCGTAGGAACCCGAGGAGAGTTGGTCAATTTGGATGATGCGCCGAATCATCCAGCATTTCGGTTTTTGCAGGAAACTGGTGAAGAAATCTTTCAGTCGTTTTTGGGTGTGCCGATCGTTCACCAACGTGAAATCTTGGGTGTCCTTGTCGTACAACAAACGACCCAACGAAAATTCAGTGACGAGGAGGAAGCGCTGCTCGTAACAGTCGCTGCCCAGATATCTGCGTTGATCGCACATGCGAAAGTTTCTGGGCGGCTGCATTTAAGCCAGACTGCCGGCGAAAAGCCAACCGACGTGCATTTTAAGGGTGTGGCTGGCATAGGCGGCGTTACGACAGGGACGGCTTTTGTGCGTCAGCCACCGGCAGTTCTGCGGCGGGTTAAAGATGCCAAGACAGAGCAACCGGAGCTTGAGCTTGGAGAGTTTCAAGCAGCACTCAGTGAGGTTAAGGCTGAACTGAGACAAATCAGCGATTCCCTGTCAGAGCACTTGGCGAGAAAGGAAACGGCACTTTTCGATACTTATTTAAGGATGCTTGAGGATCACACATTAAGTGGCGAAGTCTGCCAACGTATTCGCTCTGGAGAGACCGCGCCAACTGCACTGAAATATGTTGTTCTCGATCTGGTCTCTCGCTTTGAGGCGATGGATGACGCTTATCTAAAAGAACGGGCGACGGACTTGTTGGACCTAGGACGCCGCATACTTGCTAAATTACTTCATGAGCAATCTGAGTCCCTTGAATATCCAGGTGATGTGATTTTGGTCGCGGAAGATGTGACCCCTGTGATGCTAGGAGAGGTTGGGACAAAATCACTCAAGGCCATTGTTTCTATCAAAGGTTCAGCAAACTCGCATGTCGCCATTTTGGCTAGGAGCCTTGGTATTCCCGCGGTGATGGGTGCAGTAGATTTACCACTCAGCGATATCTCTGGTGCACATTTAATCGTCGATGGGTGGCGTGGTGAGGTTATTGTAGAGCCTTCCGAGCACGTGCTGGCCGAGTATCAGCGTGCGATTGATGATGCTGCAATCCTTGAAATGGACTTGGAGCAGATTGAGCCTGGTGCTGCAACTACCGATGACGGCACGCGTGTGCATCTTATGCTTAACGCTGGGCCGTTCGGTGATCTGTCGGATCGCCAGCGAAGCTTTATTGATGGTGTTGGCTTATATCGTACAGAATTTATTTTTCTGGCTCGGCCTCGGTTTCCTACAGAAGATGAACAAGAGAGTGAGTATCGAGCAGAGCTCGAGACATATGCACCGATGCCGGTTGTCATGCGAACACTTGACATTGGCGGTGACAAAAGCCTTCCCTATTTTTCGATCGAGGAAGAAAATCCATTCCTAGGATGGCGGGGAATAAGGGTTACTCTCGATCATCCAGAAATTTTCCTAACCCAAATCCGTGCGATGTTGCGTGCTGACTCGGGTTCAGGAAATTTGCGCATTTTATTACCCATGATTACAACTTTGGAGGAATTACGGGCATCGAGAGCTTTAATCGAGCGAGTTGTTCTAGAACTACGAGCAGAAGGAACTAACGTTACCAAGCCAGAAGTTGGAGTCATGATCGAAGTACCAAGTGCAGTCTATCTCTCGCCCGAGCTAGCAATAGAAGCAGATTTCCTATCCGTTGGATCGAACGACTTAACCCAGTATTTATTAGCTGTTGATCGGACAAATTCCCGCGTCGCTGATATATTTGACGGCTTTCACCCGGCAGTACTGAGAGCGCTTGAGATCACCTCAACGGCCGGAGTGAACGCAAATATCCCGGTTGCGTTATGTGGTGAAATGGCAGGGGACCCGCTAGCGGCGGTGTTACTAGTCGGGTTGGGTTTTAATGAATTGTCGATGTCTTCCGCTGCGCTTGCTTCTGTAAAGAGGGCTCTAGGCGCTTTTAATTTAAGTGAATGTAGACAGCTTGCTGCAAAAGCCCTTAAGAGCGAGTCCGGTGAGCATGTACTTCGGATAGTTGGTCACGCATTTATGGAAAAGCAGCTACACCTATTGGTACCGCCTAATTTACGTGAATCGCTTGAAATGGAAGTTCCATGAAAGGAATTCTGTTTTATTTTGCAGCTAGTGGGCTTCTCTCAAGTTTTTTGAGGCTGGTCGCATGACGCACTTTGGCATTGATCCGGTGGCAATTGATTTCGGGATTATTCAGATCCATTGGTATGGCCTCATGTACGTTTTTGGTTTTTTTGGTGGTTACGCTCTCGCAATTTATCGGATTGGCCGTGGATTATTCCCCATCAACCGCGAGCAGATGTCGGATCTCCTAACCTGGATCGCTCTTGGTGTTGTTTTGGGTGGCCGTGCCGGTTACATGATTTTTTATCAACCGGAACGATTGCTTGACGAACCGCTTTCCCTATTTTTTATCTGGGAAGGTGGCATGGCATTCCACGGTGGGCTCATTGGGGTGATCGCTTTCACCTGGATATTCGCGCGTCGGCACCAGATCGCCCCGCTTGCTCTGGGTGACGCACTTGTACCTTTGATTCCTGTAGGTCTCGGGTTTGGGCGTCTTGGAAACTTTATTGGTGGCGAACTATGGGGCCGCCCCACCGATATGGATTGGGGAATGGTCTTTTCGAGAGCGGACACGCTTCCTCGTCATCCGAGCCAGCTGTATCAGTTTGCTCTGGAGGGTCTACTATTGTTCGCTATTCTCTGGGTGTTTTCGGCCAAATTAAGGCCTTCAGGACAAGTGACGGGGCTTTTTTTGCTGGGCTATGGGGTATTCCGTTTCGCAGTTGAGTTTGTACGTGAACCTGATGCCCATCTGGGATTTGTTTGGTTAAGCTGGATGACAATGGGGCAGCTACTTTCGATTCCAATGATTGCGATTGGTTATTGGTTATTGATGTTACGTAAGGGGACTCTGAATGCGCGTATATCTTGATTTGTTGCAGCTATTATTGAGTCAAGGGATAGAGAAGGACGATCGAACAGGCACGGGGACTTTGAGTTGTTTTGGGCACCAAATGCGTTTTGATTTGAGTCAAGGCTTTCCCTTAGTCACCACTAAAAAAGTTCATTTGAGATCCGTGGTTCATGAACTGTTATGGTTTATCCAGGGCGATACTAATACTCAATATTTACGTGATCATGGCGTTTCTATTTGGGATGAGTGGGCAACAGAGGATGGTGCATTGGGCCCCCTGTATGGAGCCCAATGGCGCTCTTGGCCGGCACCCGATGGTCGGATGATTGATCAATTGACTGAGGTTATTGACGCTATCAAAGTCCATCCGAATTCAAGGCGGCTTCTGGTCTCGGCGTGGAATCCAGCGCTGCTACCCGTTGAGACCCAGTCGCCTCAGGATAATGTACGGGCTGGGCTGATGGCACTGGCTCCATGTCATACACTCTTTCAGTTCTATGTGGCCAATCGAAGATTGTCTTGTCAGTTATATCAGCGTTCAGCGGACGTATTTTTAGGGGTACCTTTTAATATTGCAAGTTACGCATTGCTAACACATTTGGTTGCTGATCAGTGTGGACTCAGGGTGGGCGACTTCATTTGGACGGGTGGTGATGTTCATCTGTATCAAAACCATTTAGAGCAGGCTCGTGAACAATTATCACGGGAACCAAAACTACTGCCGACATTAAAGTTAAGTCGGACGCCAGATGAGATAACTGGGTATCGGGAAAAGGACATCTCGATAGAAGGATATGATCCCCATCCACATATCAAAGCACCTGTGGCCATCTGATGCGAGTTTCTTTAATCGTTGCTAGAGCAGATAACGGCGTCATAGGAGTCAATAATAGGCTCCCATGGCACCTTCCTTGCGATCTCAAATACTTCAGACGAGTAACGATGGGTAAGCCGGTCGTCATGGGCCGAAAAACGTTTCAATCGATTGGTCGGCCGCTTCCTGGCCGGACCAATGTGGTTGTAACAGGTAATCACGATTGGTCGGCACTCGGTGTACGAGTTGTTTCAAGTCTGCAGGACGGATTGAAAGTGGCTAGTGCTCAAGCCGAGCTGGATGATGTTGACGAGGTGATGTTGATTGGAGGCGCCACTCTTTACCGAGAAGCGGTGGTGTTGGTGGATCGGATGTATGTGACACAGGTGCATGTATCTCCTGAGGGTGATGCATTTTTTGAGGCGCCAGATGACAAGATATTCGCGCGAATCTCTGCCGATGATCATTTCGCAGACGAGGTGTCGCCGGCCCACAGTTACGAGATCTGGGATCGGCGTCAGATTACTACTTAGTCATCGTCTGTAACAGCACCCAAACTAGCTGACGACACAAGTCGCGCATATTTTGCTAAAACGCCACGTTTTGGTGTTTTCTTTTCCATTTTCCAAGATGCTTTTCGAGTATCGAGTTCGGCATCCGGGAGATCAACAGTCAACGCATTTGTTTCTGCATCAATTGTGACGATGTCACCATCTTGCAGAAGCCCAATGGCACCTCCTATAGCTGCCTCTGGCGTGACATGACCAATCACAAATCCATGAGATCCGCCTGAGAAGCGGCCGTCCGTTATTAGTGCAACGTCTTTACCTAGCCCTGCACCCATGATGGCGCTGGTCGGTGACAGCATTTCGCGCATACCTGGCCCCCCCTTTGGTCCTTCATAACGAATTACGATGACGCAACCCTTTCCGATTTTCCCGTCTAAAATTGCGGTGAGCGCGTCCTCTTCGGAATTGAAGCAACGAGCATTTCCGGTGAACGATAATCCCTCTTTGCCTGAAATTTTTGCAACAGCGCCTTCGGGCGCGAGATTACCGTAAAGAATACGCAGGTGACTGTCTTCCTTTACCGGATTCTTGAAGCCACGAACAATATCTTGGGATACTGGATATGGTGGGACGGTTGCTAAGTTTTCTGCCATCGTCTTTCCAGTACAGGTCATCACATCACCGTGCATTAGGCCACGATCGAGCAACATCTTCATGAGTGGCTGGATTCCACCAATTTCGATCAGCTCACTCATTAGGTACTTTCCTGATGGTTTGACGTCTGCCAATACCGGGACTCTCTCTCCAATCGTCGTAAAGTCATTCAGAGTTACTTCTATTCCAGCACATTGAGCCATTGCCAGCAGATGAAGTACCGCATTTGTTGAGCCACCAAGCGCTATAACAACTGTGATGGCGTTCTCGAACGCTTTTTTACTTACTATATCTGATGGTTTGAGGTCCGTCTCGATCATCCGCATTACGGCTGCTCCAGCACGCTCGCAGTCCTTTTTTTTATCTGATGATACGGCTTCTTGGGCGGATGAATTAGGCAACGATAAGCCAAGGGCTTCAATGGCACTGGCCATAGTATTTGCGGTGTACATTCCGCCGCAGGAACCTGGCCCAGGGATTGCCGTTTTTTCAACCGCGATGAGCTGTTTATCATCAATCTTTCCTGCTGCGCGTTGGCCAACCGCTTCAAAAACAGAGACGATGTCGCGACGTTCTGTGCCTGGTTTAATGGTTCCGCCGTAAACAAAGATCGATGGACGATTTAGTCGAAGCATCGCCATGACACAGGCAGGCATGTTTTTATCGCAACCGCCGATCGTGACAACCCCATCGAAGCCCTGGCCAGCGACGACAGTTTCGATAGAGTCGCAGATCACTTCACGACTCACCAACGAGTAGCGCATGCCAGGCGTACCCATACTGATACCGTCACTGACAGTGATCGTGTTAAATATAACAGCCTTGGCTCCAGATGCGTTCGCACCTTTCTCAGCGTGATCAGCTAAGTCGTTGATATGCATATTGCAAGGAGTGACCATACTCCACGTACTGGCGATTCCGATTTGTGATTTTTTGAAATCGTCATCATCAAAACTCACAGCACGGAGCATGGCGCGTGCGGGGGTTTGTGTCAGTCCGTCGACGATCACGGATGAATAAGGGCGACGCTTGTCGGTCATAGTGGGTCCTAAAGTTCTTTTTTAAGGATCAGTGAATTTCGCTGAAGGTTATACAGAGCCTGCCGATTTTCTGGTAGCTCTTCAATAGAAGACATCATAAAGCCGCGTTCTTTAAACCAGTCGCTCGCTTGTGTCGTCAATACGAATAGGCTTTGAAGTGAGTTAGACCGCGCTTTTTCTTCTATATATCTCAATAATTTGGTGCCGATGTTCTGTTCGGTTGTTGCATAGTCAGCGGACAGCGCGGCAAATTCAGCACACTTGTCATCAAGGGGATACAGTGCCGCAGAGCCTAAGATACGGCCATCTTGCTCGATCACATAAAAATGATTTATCTCTGCTTCGAGTTTATCTCGAGACCTTTGAACCAGCGCACCATTTTCCTCCATTGGCGCGAGCAAGTGGATTAGCCCTGGCAAATCATCAACTCGGGCTTGACGAATAGAAGCGGCAGGCTCTGATGCAATGAGGGTTCCAGTCCCTTCGGTGGTCATTAACTCGGTCAAAATCGCGCCGTCAAGGCCTGTACCAAGCAGATGGCAACGCTCAACTCCACCGCGAACAGCCCTTTCCGTGGCATCCAAACGACGACTCATTTCATCGTTTTGATTAGATCTTATGGAACCCACTAATGCCAAGGCCAATTCAGAAACGCGGCCACCTTGTTGGTCTACGCAATATGGAGTTTCGCCCATCAATATAAGTTTATCGGCCTGCAGTGCAACAGCAGTCTCGGCAGCCACTTCTTCACTGGCTAGATTGTATAGTTCACCGGCCGGTGAATGAGCCAGGTGATCCAGATATACGACCGATCCTACTTCTAATTGTTGCCGGATACCTTCGGCATCAATACGTCTTACAGAACCTGTCAATTTGTGGTTAATGCCCTCGTGGATACCTAATGGTTTCGCTGAAACAAAGTTTCCAGAGACAAGAGAAGAGCGACCCCGGTTTCGATGCAGCGCTCGCATGTAGAGCCCTCGAAAGATCAATCTATTTCTGCCAGCCATTTCTATTATTCGGTTAAGCAACGCCTCATCGGTAATGCGTCGGTGTCCTTGATAGGTGTTTGCGATACCTTGGTCACGGATATACGAGTCAATGGCATGACGTGTACTCTGTATAAGAACAAGGTGAACGCCTAGGGCATTTAGTAAAACAAGATCCTCTGCCAATTGGCTGACACTGGACTCAGCTCGGTCAGAATCGGATAGTAAAATGACAAAGGTTTTACCTCTAAAATGCTCGATGTACGGTCCTGCCTCTCGAAGCCAGGATACCAGGGGTTGCGTTTGAATAGTTAAGCTCCTTTTCTCGTGGGGAATTGTGCGATGAATCTGGCGTCAACTCCAGAAGCGATTGAGGTCGAACTTAAATTGGGATTACGCGATTGTGGTGTTGACCAAGTATCCATTGCGCTTCATGATCTCCTACATCGCGAAATTCGTGCCCAAACCGACACTCTGAAGAACGCCTATTATGACTGTCAAGGCGTCCTGCATGAACACGGCATTGCCATTCGAACTAGGTCAGTTGGTAATCGCCATGAGATGACTGTGAAAGTGCGTCAAGCTGTTGAAAGTGGTTTGTCATGGCGAAAGGAGCGGAACATGACGATTTCAAGGCCTGTGTTGGACTATGGCGCTTTAGATGGGCTACCTTTTCCCAATCCCGTGAGCACGGTGATAAAAAATCGATCATTGGGCCTTGTCTTTGAGAATGTATTCGAGCGAACTGACTGGCGTGTGACGCTTCCTGATTGTGATCTCATGCTCTCTTTGGACAAGGGGTCGGTTCGAGTAGATCGCCGTGAATCACCAGTCTCAGAACTCGAATTGGAATTAATTTCTGGAGATGTGAATCAATTGATCGAGTTCGGTTGTCAGTTAGCGGATTCGCTCCCGTCTTTTATGGCCGTTATTTCTAAAGCCGAACGTGGAGATCGATTGATTCGCTCTGCACATCCAATGCAGGATCTGAAACCACGTCAAAGGGGAGATTGGCTGGATTGGCTGAGTCGCGCACTTGATCCACTATCAGGCCCCGCCCCTGACGAGGCATATCGTGCTCTCGAAGCGCTCGGTGAAAATCAGGCTTTAGTGACATTTGGTGAGTCAGTGGCGCGGGGTGATTTACCTTTGGGCCTCTCTGGCTGGATGATCAAGTTATCTTTGGAGTCAATGCGTGGAGCCGACTGAGTATTCGCGATTTTTATATTATTGGGTTCAGAAGTTTGATCCAGAGCAGGCTTGGCTGCTAGGCACTGGAGCAACCTCTCCCCAAGAGAAAGAGATTCAAGCGAGTTGGGAACATCTAGTCACATTGAGCACTCCCGAGTTTGATCGTGAAGCTCGGCGACTCAGGAATCAAACACAGGCAGGTCTGATTTACCGGTTACTTGCTGGCACGGACTCGTTTGCGGACACCGTCAGGATCACCACTCAAATAGCGCAATCTGCCTTGAATGCGACGTTACAACATCATCGCAAAATCCTTGAGCAAGCGTTTGGTGAACCTTCTAATCCAGCGTTTTCGATTTTGGGTATGGGTAAGCTTGGCGGTAGCGAACTTAACCTATCATCCGACATCGATATTTTTTGTATTTTTGCTGAGGATGGTGAGACTGCAGGCCCGTGTGTTCGTGATAATGGAGACTATTTCACTCGACTAACTCAGCAATTGGCTAAGTCTCTCGGTGCGCAAACGGCCGACGGTATCGTGGCACGAGTTGATCAACGTTTGCGGCCTTGGGGTTCAGCTGGTCAGTTGGCGATTCCTATGATTGCTTGCGAAGATTATTACGAAATTCATGGCCGAGAATGGGAGCGTTTTGCGCTTTTGAAAGCGAGACCTGTCGCTGGCGACATTAATTTGGGCGCCGAGCTGCTACAGACCTTGAAACCCTTTATATATCGAAAATACCTAGATTTCGGTGTCTTTGAGTCGATCCGTGATCTGAAATCAAAGATTGAATCAGAGGTTCGCCGTAATGGTCGTGAAACGAACGTCAAAGTTGGTCGTGGCGGAATCCGTGAGATTGAGTTTATCGTGCAGTCCCTTCAGTTGTTGAGGGGTGGGCAGGTCCCCAAGCTCCAGGTAACGGGATTTTTGGATGCCTTGCAGGCCCTGGTTGATGCAGCGATATTGAGCCTAGAAGATGGGCAACAGTTGCGTGACGACTACTTATGGTTGCGCCACGTGGAACACGTTATACAAGCGGAAAATGATCAACAGACTCAGGAGTTACCGTCAGATTGTGGCCAGCTCGCAACAATGTTGGGTTTTGCAACAGCTGATCAGTTTGAGAGTCATCGACGAGCAGTTACAGATCGGGTCCATCAAGCTTTTAAGGCTTTTTTGCACGTGAAACTGCCGACACAAAGCAGTTGCATCGAAGTCAACGATGAAGTGAGGCAACGACTGGAAAATTTTAGCGATGACCCTCTTTGTGAGCGATTAGAGCCGATTGCACGTAGTCGTTTAACCACACTAGTGAATCAACTTGGGTCCGAATTAAGTGCTTATCCTATTTTGGTGACTGATCGTATGCTGCGGTTTATTGGGACCTGCATACGGCGAACCGTTTATCTGTCGTTACTTTCGGAAAATCCGGCGACACGTGCACGGATGCTGGACATCCTGAATCGCTCTCCGTGGATTAGTGAACGTCTGATTGAAATGCCGGCACTACTAGATGAGTTACTTACGCTTGATGTGAGTGAGGCCGTCTTATCACGTGAAATGATCAGTCAAGAATTGAAGATGCGATTGCTGCGAGTTGATCCAGATGATTCAGAGTGTTTGACGGAGGTCATGGTGCAGTTTGCTCGGGGTCTGGCGTTCCGAGCGGCCGTTTTCGAGGTACGAGCCGAAATCCCACTGATGCAAGTCTCAGATCAACTGACCTGGATTGCAGAAGCGGTCGTTAGCGAGGTTTTGCAATATGCGTATAGCGAAATCGCAACCAAGCACGGGCAACCCGTCCGCATTGGAGTCGATCGTGGAGACGCTTTGGGATTATCGATACTCGGATATGGGAAGCTTGGCGGGCTCGAGATGAGTTATGACTCAGATCTGGATTTGGTATTTGTGCATGGTATAGAGCCTGATGAACCAACAGATGGTGCAATA
>MDTC01127291.1_pt1 | contig 18904 bp, 21 predicted proteins | sample 811181 | NCBI WGS metagenome assembly MDTC01 (sample SAMN05326644, study PRJNA326480) | marine metagenome | isolation source: seawater | place: Pacific Ocean: North | collected 2011
GTGAAAAAGCTGAAGTTTCAGAAATAGGAAAAGTTTTATCTGTAGGAGATGGAATAGCGAGAGCTTTTGGACTTGATAGCGTTCAAGCAGGAGAGATGGTAGAATTTGAGGATGGTTCTAAAGGAATGGCACTTAATCTTGAAGCCGATAACGTAGGAATAGTTGTATTTGGTGATGATAGAAAAATAAAAGAGGGCAGTACAGTAAAAAGAACTGGTTCAATTGTAGACGCGCCAGTTGGAAAAGAACTTTTAGGAAGAGTTCTAGACGGACTAGGAAATCCTATTGACGGAAAAGGAAACCTAAGTGAAAAAATAAAAAGAAATAGAGTAGAAGTTAAAGCTCCTGGAATTATTCCAAGACAATCTGTAAGCGAACCAATGCAGACTGGTTTAAAAGCTATAGACACATTAATACCAGTTGGCAGAGGTCAAAGAGAATTAATAATTGGCGACCGTCAAACTGGTAAAACAGCAGTTGCTATAGACGCAATTATTAATCAAAAATCAATTAATGAGTCTGACGATGAAAAGAAAAAACTTTATTGTGTTTATGTTGCAATTGGGCAAAAACGATCAACAGTTGCTCAAATAGTTAAAACTTTAGAAGATGCAGGTGCTATGAAGTATACAACAGTTGTTGCTGCCACTGCTTCTGATGCGGCGCCCCTTCAATTTTTAGCCCCTTATACTGGATGCACTATTGGAGAGTACTTTAGAGACAATGGAATGCATGCATTAATTATTTATGACGATTTGTCAAAACAAGCAGTAGCCTACAGACAAATGTCTTTGTTGCTAAGAAGACCTCCAGGACGTGAGGCTTATCCTGGCGACGTCTTTTATCTCCACAGCAGACTTTTAGAAAGAGCTGCAAAATTGAGTGATGCTAATGGAGGAGGGTCATTAACAGCTTTGCCTATAATTGAAACACAAGCGGGAGATGTATCGGCTTATATACCCACAAATGTTATATCTATTACAGATGGACAAATATTTTTAGAAACACAATTATTTAACCAAGGAATCAGACCAGCCGTTAATGTGGGACTATCTGTTTCGAGAGTAGGTTCAGCAGCACAAACTAAAGCAATGAAAAAAGTTGCGGGTTCAATTAAATTAGAGCTTGCGCAATATAGGGAAATGGCAGCTTTTGCTCAGTTTGGATCTGATTTGGATGCAGCTACTCAAAAACTTTTGAATAGAGGAGCAAAATTAACAGAGCTTCTAAAACAAAATCAATATTCTCCACTAACAGTTGCAGAACAAGTTATAACAGTTTTTACAGGAGTAAGAGGGTATCTTGACGATGTAGATCTTACTGCGATAAAGAAATTTGAAACAGAGATTCTAGAAAAAATTAAAAATGAAAAAAACGAGATCTTAAGCACGATACAAACTACTGGAAAATTAGAAAAAGAAATTGAAGACTCACTCATCCAAACAATCGAAGAATATAAAAAAAGTAAAAAATAATGGCAAGTTTAGACGATTTAAGAAAAAGAATTGTAAGTGTTAAATCTACGCAAAAAATCACTAAGGCTATGAAAATGGTAGCTGCTGCAAAACTTCGGAAAGCACAAGAAAGTGCTGAACAAGGAAGACCTTACAGCGAAAAAATGCAAAACATTATTTTAAATTTAACCGACTCAATTAGCGATCCAACAAATGCTCCAAAATTATTAGTAGGTACCGGCAAAGAGCAGACCCATTTATGTGTTGTTATGACGTCAGATCGAGGACTGTGTGGAGGTTTTAATTCTAATATCTGTAGATTAGCTAAAAATTATTTTTTAAATATTCTAAAAGAGGAAAAAGAATTAAAAATAATTACAGTTGGTTCTAAAGGTTACGACCAGTTAAAAAGGGAGTATAGCAAATATATAATCAAGAAATTAAGCTTTAAAGATAAAAAAAAGATATCATTTGTAGAAGCTGATGAAGTTGGAAAAATAATAATAGAGTTATTTAATAAAAATGAGTTTGACAAATGTACTTTGTTTTATAATAATTTTAAAAATGTGATTACTCAGATACCACAGGCGCAACAAATCATCCCCTCTGAAAAAAAAGAAGTCTTAAAAAAAAATGAAGAGATATTTTATGAATTCGAGCCAGACGAAGATGAAATACTGGAAGAATTGTTGCCGAAAAATATTTCAACACAAGTATTCAGAGCCTTTTTAGAAAATTCTGCTAGTGAGCAAGGATCAAGAATGACGGCGATGGATAACGCTACAAGAAATGCTGGCGATCTAGTAAATAAATTAACTATTGTTTACAACAGAAGTAGACAAGCTTCAATTACTAAAGAATTGATAGAAATAATTTCTGGAGCAGAAAGTCTGTAATGAGCAAAACTGGAAAAGTTACACAAATTATTGGGGCTGTTATAGATGTAAGTTTTCAAGGTGAATTACCAGAAATTTACACTGCTCTTCAAGTCGAAAATCAAGGTAATAAATTAATTTTAGAAGTTGCGCAGCACTTAGGTGAAGGTAGCGTTAGAACCATAGCCATGGACTCGACCGAAGGATTAAAAAGAGGTGATGTAGTTACTAATACGGAGGCACCTATAAGTGTTCCTGTTGGACCTGAGACACTAGGGCGGATAATAAATGTAATTGGTGCGCCAATTGATGAAAAAGGTGAAGTGAAAACAAAAGATAAATGGCCAATTCACAGGCAGGCACCAAAGTTTACGGATCAGTCAACAGAAACAGAAATGTTAGTTACTGGAATTAAGGTTATAGATTTATTAGCACCTTATGCTAAAGGTGGAAAAGTTGGTTTGTTTGGTGGAGCCGGTGTTGGAAAAACAGTAACCATCATGGAATTAATAAACAATATAGCAAAAGCACATGGAGGCTTTTCGGTCTTTGCGGGAGTTGGAGAAAGAACTAGAGAAGGTAATGACCTTTATCACGAAATGATAGAGTCAGGTGTTATTAAACCAGAAGGTGAAGGTTCTAAAGCAGCTTTAGTTTATGGTCAAATGAATGAACCCCCTGGAGCAAGAGCAAGAGTAGCTTTGACTGGCTTAACAGTTGCTGAGTATTTTAGAGATCAAGAAGGGCAAGACGTGTTGTTTTTTATAGATAATATATTTAGATTTACTCAAGCTGGATCAGAAGTTTCAGCTTTATTAGGAAGAATACCATCCGCAGTAGGATATCAACCAACTTTAGCTACGGACATGGGTAATTTACAAGAAAGAATTACATCAACCAACAAAGGATCAATTACATCTGTACAAGCGATTTACGTACCTGCTGATGATCTTACCGATCCTGCTCCCGCAACATCTTTTGCACACTTAGATGCCACAACTGTGCTTTCAAGACAAATTGCAGAACTAGGCATATATCCAGCGGTTGATCCTTTGGACTCGACTTCTAGAATACTTGATCCAAGAATAGTTGGAGAAGAACATTATCGAGTGGCACGTGAAGTACAACGAATTTTACAAGCATATAAATCCTTACAAGATATAATCGCAATTCTCGGTATGGATGAATTATCTGAAGAAGATAAACTTACAGTAGCACGAGCAAGAAAAATTATGAGATTTTTATCTCAACCTTTCTTTGTAGCAGAAGTCTTTACTGGCTCACCAGGAAAATTAGTAGATTTAGAATCAACAATCAAAGGTTTCGACTCAATTTGTAAAGGCGATTATGACAACTTGCCAGAGTCAGCATTTTATATGGTTGGATCAATAGAAGAAGCAGTGGAAAAAGCTGAAAAAATCGCGCAAGATACTAAGTAAAAATGTCTGAAAAATTTAATTTAGAAATAATCAGTCCTGATCAAACACTTTTAAAAAAAGACATAGAACAAGCTTGCTTACCTGCCTACGAAGGAATGATGACAATTTTAAAAAACCATATCTCTTTAATTACTTTTTTAAGACCTGGATTTATTGAAGTAGAGGAGAACAAAAAAATTGAAAAATTTTACGTGGAAGAGGGGACAGTAGAGTTTTTTAACAATAAACTTTTAATCTTATCTTCTTCTACAATTAAATTAGACAAACTTTCAAAAGAAACAATTAAAAAAATGTTAGAAGATTCTAAAGCACTTTTACAAAACTCAGAAATTCAAGATAAAGATAGATATGTTTTAAATCATAAAATTGAAGCTCTTCAAAACCTCAATTAATAAATTTTTTTAATTCTGCTGCTATCTTTACATAGACATGCTTCTTAAAAAGTACGATGAGATCTGGAAGTTTTTCTATATTTACCCATTGCCAGTCAATAAATTCTGGATGTTTAGTGTCTATGTTTATCTCGCTGTCATTACCTAAAAATCTTACTACAAACCACTTTTGTTTTTGTCCTCTATATTTTCCCTTCCAAATTTTCCCTATTAAGTTTTCAGGCAATTCGTATTCCAACCATTTATCAAATTCTTTTAAAATTTTTATATTTTTTATGCTTGTTTCCTCTAACAACTCTCTTTTCATAGCTTGAGTCAAAGGTTCGTTGAAATCTACTCCGCCTTGGGGCATTTGCCATTTATCAAATGGATTATCTTTTCTTTTACCAACAAAAACTTTATTTTTTGAATTTAAAACAACTATGCCCACACCTATTCTGAGGGGTAATTCTTTATGATCCATTATTAAGACTTAAATAGTTCAACCGCATACCTGAGTTGATTATCAGTATCAGTATTAATCTTAAAGTTAGCCCCAGTTTCTTCAACAAAAATATCAGGCAGTACGCCTACCTCTGAGATCGATTTTCCAGATGGTAAATAATATTTTGATATAGTTAATCTTAATCCACCACCATTCTTAAGAGGAATGATGGATTGAACCGAACCTTTGCCGTAAGAACGTTCTCCTAAAATAATAGCTCTTTTATGATCTTTTAAAGCTCCAGAGACAATTTCTGCTGCTGAAGCAGAGCCAGTGTTGATAATGACTATTAGTGGTTTTCCGTTTATACCATCCCCTTTTTTTGAAAAAAATCTTCTAGTTTCACTAATTTTTCTTCCTTTTGTAGAAACAATCTCTCCATTATTTAGGAAAAAGTCACTGACACTTATAGCTTGGTTTAACAACCCTCCCGGGTTATTTCGCAAATCTAAAATATAGCCATTTAATTTTTTATTTTTCTCAAAATTATTTATATTCTTGAATAATTGCTCATCGCTATTTTCGTTAAAAGATTTTAATCTTAAATAACCAATTTGTTTTTTATTGCCAATTATTTTAGCTTCAACAGATTTAACTTCTATAACAGCTCTTTTTATTTTAAACTCTAAAGCTTTTTTAACATTCTTTCTTCTAATAGTTAATTTTATCTCAGAACCAACAGGACCCCGCATTAACTCAACCGCATCCGTTAGTGTTTTGCCTTGCACTTGTTTACCATTAATTCGAACTATATAGTCTCCTGCTTTAATCCCCGCATTCGCAGCTGGAGTATCGTCAATGGGAGAAATTACTTTAACTACCCCGGACTCCATTCCAATTTCTATTCCAAGGCCACCAAACTCACCTTTTGTATCTGTACGCATACCTTCAAACGATTTAGGACTCATATATGCAGAATAGGGATCTAAAGATTGTAAAAGACCATTAATTGCAGAGTCCATAATATCTGCTTGATCAACCTCATCGACATATTCTTGTTTTATGGTTTCCAGAACCTCACCAAATAAATCTATTTTTTCGTAAAGTTTATTTGAATTTTTAGCGTAAAGATAATTAGTATTTAAAAAAAAACTTAAGGTTAAAAATAAAATTATTGAGGTTATTCTTTTCATATTGATGCTTTCTCTTTGGGAATGGGCTCTGACCACATTTTTTCAAGATCATAAAATTCTCTTTTTTCTGGATTAAAAATATGCACTATAACGTCAATTGTATCAACTAGTTTCCAATCTCTACTTTCTCGCCCTTCAATTCTACAATCTGTGACACCAATTTTTTTTAGTTCAACTACTAAATTTTCGGATAGGGATTGTAAATGTCTTGAAGATGTACCTGATGCTATAATCATATAATCTGCAATGTAAGATTTTTTTTTAAGATCTATCGAAACAATATTTTTGGCTTTGTTATTATCTAGAATAATTTCAATTTGTTCTTTTATATTTGACACATTCATTAAGATTAAAATAATTTCTTTCTGATTTGGGTTGAAGAAATATTTATTGGCTTGTTTTTAATAAAAATAATTTTTTTCACTTTTTTAATTATATCAGACTTTTTGGCTTTGACATCATAGTCCTTACGGGAAAATACTACAATTTTTATTAATTCTGTTAATAATTTCCAATCCTTCCACTTGTGAAAATTTATGAGATTGTCTGAACCTAAGATTAAATAAAATTCTGTCTGTTTATTTTTTTTCTTAAGATATCTAACTAAATCTATTGTACTACTTGATTTTGTTCTATCTTCAAAATACTTAATTTTTATCTTTTGAATTTTAGCTGTCATTGTTTTACTCTTTCTAATTCTTTTTGATAATGAAAAAAAAGCTTTACTCTTGAGAGGGTTTTGTTTTGTTATGCACCAATAAAATTTATCTAAAGATAATTTATTTATTGCTATTTTTGATATTTTTAAGTGACCTATATGGGGAGGGTCAAAGCTTCCACCAAAAAGTCCAATTTTTTTTCCCACAAATCTAACCATTATTGATTAAGACCTGATTACTCCTTTTCCTGTTACAATATATTTGTAAGAAGTTAGTTGATTAACTCCCACAGGTCCACGAGGAGGTAATTTATTTGTTGAAATTCCTATTTCTCCTCCGAAACCAAACTCACCTCCATCTGCAAACTGCGTAGAAACATTATGCATGGCTATTGCACTATTAATACCATTTAAAAAAATTTGAGCAGTTTTAATATTATTTGTGACTATACTGTCCGTATGCATTGTACCATATTTTAAAATATGTTGTTTTGCTTCATGCACTCCGTTTACCGATTTAATTGAAATTTTTGAATCTAAATATTCAGTTTTCCAATCTATTTCTTTTGCTAGATTAAACTTATTTTTAAATATTTGATTAATTTTTTTATCTACAACAATCTCACATCCTAAAGATCTAAGTTTATTGATAATTGGACCTGCATGTTTTTTTAGAGATTTTGAGTCGATTAACAGTGTTTCCACGGCACCACATATACTTGTTCTTCTCATTTTTGCATTAGCAACAATCTTTATGGCCATTTTTGTGTCAGCATCTTTATCAACATAAATATGACATAAGCCTTCTAGATGCCCAATTACATGAGTCCTAGAAAGTTCTTGAACTTTTTTTACAAGTTCTTTTCCACCTCTTGGTACAATAACATCAATATATTGTGACATATTAGACAATAAGTAATTCACAACGTTTCTATCTTTATTTTCAATAAATTGAACAACATTTTTATTGATTTTATTTTTGCTCAAAGATTCTCTAAACAAGTTAGCTAGTATTTTGTTAGAATTAAAAGCCTCAGAGCCGCCTCTTAATACTGCACAATTACCAGACTTAAAACACAATGCCGATACATCAGCTGTTACGTTTGGTCTACTTTCGTAAATTATTCCTATCACACCCATCGGGGTGCTAACTTTTTTAATATTCAATCCATTTTGTCTTTTCCAATTTTCTAAAGTTTTGTTTAGTGGATTTTTAAATTTAATAATCTCATTTATAGAATTTCTTATTTCATCTATTCTTTTTTCATTTAATATTAGCCTGTCTACCAGATGTTTCCTAATTGACGACTTTACATCTTTAGTGTTTTCTCTAAGAATTTGTTTTTTGTTCTTTAATAAAAGTTGATTATATTTATCAAGAACTTGATTTATTTTTTTTGAATTCAAAGTACTTATATCCAAAAAAGCTTTCCTAGCATTTAAACCAATTTTTTTTAATTTTTTCATAATATTACGATATCGTCTTTATGAACTATCTCTGATTTACTAGCATAACCTAGAATATTTTCTATTTGATTACTCTGCAAACCTTTAATTTTGTTAATTTCTTCAGATGAAAACGATGAGAGAGCTCTGGCAATATCAACATTATTGTTATCGACAATCAATATATTGTCACCTTTCTTAAATGTACCAGAAACTTTAGTAATACCAGCCGGTAGTAAACTTTTACCTAATTTCAATGCTTTAGATGCTCCTTGATCAATATAAATTTTTGCTGCTGAAGAAAGCGAACTTATTATCCATTTTTTTCTAGCATCTAAATTAGAAATTTTTGGAATAAACCAGGTGAATAGTTTTTTTTCGATAATTCTAGTAATAGGTTTTAAGCCACTACCATTGGCAATCAACATGTTACAACCTGCGTTCATACAAATTTTAGCCGCTTCTAGTTTTGTCACCATTCCACCTGATCCATAAGTATTGATTTTTCTATCTACTAGAGAAAAAATATTTTTATCTATAACTTTTACCTCTTTGATCAGACTTTTTTTGTTTGAAACAGACTCATAAAGTCCATCAACATCTGATAAAATTATTAATAAATCAGCTCCTATTATTTGAGCAACTCTAGCAGCTAATCTGTCATTATCTCCATACTTTATTTCGGAAGTCGCGGTAGTATCGTTTTCATTTACAATCGGAATAGCCCCAAGCTTATAAAGATTTTCAAATGTTCTTCTCGCATTTAAAGCTCTTCTTCTTTTTTCAGTGTCATGAGGAGTTATTAAAATCTGACCTATTTTAATTTTATTTTTCTCGAACACTTTTTGAAATTCATTTATTAAATGAATTTGGCCTATAGAAGCAACTGCTTGGCTCATTTCCAATTTAACTTTTTTATTTTTGATTTTTAAATAATTTTGTCCAAAAGCAATTGCCCCAGAAGAAACAATTATTACTTCTTGTTTATTTTTTATTAGTTTTTTGATGTCATGAATTAAACTTAGAAACCATTTTTTTTTAAATTTACCATGTTTGTCAACCACTGTAGTAGAACCCAACTTTATAACAATTTTTTTTGCTTTATTTATGTACATTTTTTAATAGTATTTTTCTTAAGTTCAAAAGATTTTTGTCTGCAATAACCGAAATTATCTCAAATTTTTTTTTAATCTTTTTCGTAAAAAGTTTTAATTTTTCTTCAATTTCTTTTTTATTAAATAAGTCAGACTTATTAAATACAATAATCTCTTTCTTTTTTGTTAAAATTTTGTCGTATTTTGATAACTCATTTCTTACGCTTAGGTAATTTTCATCAAGTTTTTCTTCAGATAAGTCAATTAAATGTAACAATATTTTACATCTTTCTATATGGCGAAGAAATTTATCTCCAAGTCCTACGCCTTCGTGCGCTCCTTCTATTAAACCAGGTATATCTGCTAATGTTACTTCTTTATCATCATAATAAGAAACACCTAAATTTGGATCCAGAGTTGTGAATGGATAGCTTGCAATTTTAGGTCTCGCTTTTGTAATAGATGAGAGTAGGCTAGACTTTCCAGCATTTGGCTTCCCAATAATCCCTACATCAGCAATTACTTTTAATTGTAGCCAGATCCAAAATTCTTCACCTAATTTACCGTTTGTTTTTTTTGTTGGCGCTCTGTTAGTTGAACTTTTAAATCTAACATTACCAAGACCATGTTTTCCACCAGAGGCTATTAAGTATTTTTCTTTATTTTTCGTAAAATCATAGATTAAAGTATTATTATCTTCTTCATAAATTTGAGTACCAACTGGAATTTTAATTATTAAATCTTTTCCCGTTGCACCAGTTCTTTTTCTTTTAGTACCCACATGTCCATTTTCTGCTTTAAAATGTTGAGCGTATCTAAAATCTATTAAAGTATTTAAATTTCTTTCTGCTTCAAAAATAATAGAACCACCATCTCCTCCATCTCCACCATCTGGCCCTCCATATTCTACAAATTTTTCTCTTCTAAAACTAGCGGAGCCGGAGCCTCCATTTCCAGCTTTAATATAGATTTTTGCTTGATCTAAAAATTTCATTGTAGGTTTCTAAAATAAATAACTAGTGTTATTTATATGCTTAATTGGGGATAACAGAAACAAAAGTTCTGTTCAGTTTTGATTTTTTAAATTTAACTTTACCTTTTACCAAAGAAAACAAAGTATGGTCAGTTCCCATTCCAACATTTTGACCAGCATGAATACGTGTTCCTCTTTGTCTCACTATTATATTTCCAGGTATAACGGTTTGGTCACCGTATATTTTAACACCGAGTCTTCTACCCGCACTATCTCGTCCATTACGTGATGACCCACCTGCTTTTTTTGTTGCCATTTAATTTCCTATTTCTCTAAATCCTTTTTAGTGGATTTTTTATTTTCCTTATTATCTTTAATAGCTGCCTTTTTTTTTAATTCTATTGGTTTTGCTTCGGCAATAATTTTTCCATCTTTTGACAATATTTTTATAATTTGGATCTTAGAATGCCTTTGTCTGTGCCCATTCATTTTTCTTGAGTGTTTTCTTCTTCTTTTGTGAAAAATTAGAACAGTTCTGTCTTTAACATTGTCTAAAAGTTTTGCCTCAACAATTGCACCTTCAACATTTGGATTTCCTATTTCAGTTGTTTTACTATCATTCAATAGCAAAACTTTTTTAAACTGAAGTGTTTTACCTATTTCAGCATCTAGTCTTTCTATTTCTATAATTTTACTTGCAGATGCTTTATATTGTTTTCCACCTGTTTCAAATATTGCAAATGACATAATTTTTCTTTCTCTAAAATTAAAGCAATATAACTTGAAAGCAATTCAAGTCAAGGTGATAGAGTTAGAAACTATCCTTTAAATTACGAAGCTTTTTGAATATTTCTAGCCCAGATGAACTCTCCATACCTAAAGATTTTTTTACAGAAGGATTTTCATAACGTAAAAAAATATTTGTCTTTAATTCCTCTTCTAAAGAAACAGGAACTGTTGGTTCTTTTTTATTTGTTTTTGACAATATCCATTTTTTTTTCTTTTTTAGAAAATGATTGTTAGGTTCAAACTTTAGACAAAAGTCTAAATTTTTTTCTGTATATTCATGACCACAATAAATACTAGTATCTTTAGGCAAATCTTTAATACTATTAATTGACCAAAACATTTGTGAATAAGTTCCTTCAAACACTTTACCGCACCCTAAAGAAAACAATGTATCTCCAGTGAAAATAATTTTTTCTTTTTTAGAATAAAAACATATGTGCCCACTTGTATGCCCAGGAACCAGAATAATTTTAAACTCAATATTACCAAATTTAAAAATATCATTGTTTAATAATTTAATATCTATACCTGGAATTCTTTTTTCATCTTTTGCTGACCCAACTATTTTAGAGTTATATTTTTTTTTTAATTCTAAATTTCCACCAGTGTGATCAAAATGATGATGAGTATTTAATATAAAATTAATTTTTTTATATTTTTTAGTTATAAAATTATTAATCGGTTCAAATTCTGAAGGATCAATAACTCCAACAATTTCTTTAGAAGACTCATAAATGACATAACTATAGTTGTCTTGCAAGCATGAGATAATATCTATTTTTAACATTTTAACTAATTAAAAAAATACCAACTTCTGACAATAAGTTTTTCATTTCTAAATTTATTCTATGTATAGACGATATTTTTTTATCATTAATTCCAATTATTTTATCTATTTTAATATTTTTTTTCTGACAAAATTGATAAAAATCCTTAATAGAACACATGTGTAAATTAGGAGTATCATACCAATTATAGGGAAGAGATTTGGTTATAGGCATTTTTCCAAAAAATAATAATCCAGCTCTAATTTTCCAATAACCAAAATTTGGTATTGAAATTATTACTCTGTGTCCAATTCTTAGTAATTGCTCGAGTACATTTTTGGGTTGATAAAACGCCTGTAATGTTTGACTTAATATTACAAAGTCAAAAGCTTTATCAGGAAATTGACCCAGTTCAGTTTCTGCATTTCCTTCGATAACCGACAGTCCTTTTGAAATACATTCTTTGACATTATTTTCTCCAAGCTCAATCCCTCTAGCATCAATATTTTTTTCTTCAATAAGTGCTTTTATCAATGTTCCATCTCCACAACCAACATCAAGCACTCTAGACTGATGTGGGAGTAAGTTTGCTATTATTTTAAATTCATTTTTCATTTTTAAATATTTCAAAGTTGGAGTCCAAGAAACCTTTAATAGTCTTTAGAAATTCAGGCTCATCAACTAAAAAAGAGTCATGTCCTCTATCAGTTTTAATTTCTGCAAAAGCAACATTTACTCCAGATGAATTTAGAGCAATTACAATTTCTTTGCTATTTTTGGTAGGGTATAACCAATCAGAAGAAAAAGATATAATCAGAAATTTTGTTTTGTAGTTTTGAAATGCTTCACTAAGACCATTTTTAAATTGTTTTGACAAATCAAAATAATCCATAGCTCTCGAAATATAAAGGTAAGAATTTGCGTCAAATCGTTCTACAAATACTTTACCTTGATGTCTTAAGTAGCTTTCTATTTGAAAGTCAGCATCAAATGTAAATTCATAATCTTTTTTTTCTTGAAGTTTTCGACCAAATTTTTCTTGCAAACCCTTATCCGACATATACGTAATGTGGGCAGCCATTCTTGCGACAGCTAGACCATTTTTTGGAATTTTTTTATCTTGATAATAATTGCCTTTATTCCACAAAGGGTCGCTCATAATTGCTTGCCTAGCTAATTCATTCAATGCAATTTGTTGAGCGTTATGACTTGCTGTCGAAGCTATGGGTACAGCTGAAAAAGTTTTTTCTGGATACAATGCACAGAATTGTAAGAGTTGCATTCCACCCATTGAACCACCCAAAACACTTAAAAGTTTATCTATTTTTAAATGCTCCAATAAACTTTCTTGAGCTTTAACCATGTCTCTTATCGTAATAACTGGAAATTTTAATCCATAGGGTTTTTTGTCTTCTTCATTAATACTCTTTGGACCAAATGAACCCATACAGCCACCTAAAACATTTGCACAAATAATAAAATATTTATTAGTATCTATTGCCTTCCCAGGCCCAACAGCACTAATCCACCATCCTTCTTTATTAGTTATTGGATTGCTTCCTGAAACAAATTGATCACCAGTGAGTGCATGAAAAATTAGTATGGCGTTATTTCTTTTTTTATTTAGCTGACCATACGTTTCATAAGCAATAGGAAAATCTTTTATAGTTTGACCACAATCTAACTTAAGAGGTTTAGTTACAATTATTTGTTTTATATTTTCAATTTTATAGTTCATATAAAAAAAAAGCCCAGCTAAACTGGGCAAAACCCTATTTAGCGAATTTTATTTAGCGCCCGCAATTTGGTTAAATCAGCGCTTATGCGTTGTACAAGATGAGGTTAAAATTGTCAATTTTATAAGAATTTAAAATGGATATAGAAATAATTAAGGTTTTTAGATATGAACTTAAATAAACATGAAACTACCTAAAGCTAAAAGATTGAACGCAGAAAAATATGTAGCTGGATTAAGCTTGTTCAAGCAAAAATACGCTAGAATAAAACTATCTGCAAATGAGTCCGCTTTAGGTCCAAGCCCTAAAGCAGTAAAAGAATATGTCAAGGTTTCAAAAAACTTTAAAAGATATCCTGACTCAGATGGAACTTTTTTGCGAAAAGTTATAGCTAAAAAATTTAATTTAGATGCAAACAGAATTATTTTAGGTAGTGGTTCAGATCAAGTTTTTGAACTAGCTTGCAAAGCTTTTTTAAGTAAAAGAGATGAAGTCGTAGTATCTCAATTCAGCTTTATTATTTATAGGATTTATAGCAAATTTAATTCTGCAAAAATAACATATGCTCCTGAAAATAACTTTACAACGTCCGTAGATAATATTCTATCGTGCGTCAATCGTAAAACAAAGATTGTTTTTATAGCAAACCCCAATAATCCAACTGGAACTTATATAAGTAAAAATGAAATGATAAGATTGAGAAAAAAATTAAGAAGTGATATTTTGTTGGTAGTAGATGATGCTTATTTTGAATATATTAATTTTAAAGACTATAAGTCAGGATTGAAATTATTTTCTAAATTTAGAAATGTTTTAATTACAAGGACATTTTCAAAAATATATGGCCTGGCGGGTTTAAGAGTGGGTTGGGCCTATTCATCAAAAGACATAATAAATTCATTATATGAAATTAAACCACCTTTTAATGTCAGTCGACCAGCATTATTTGCTGCATCAGTAGCTCTAAAAGATACAGTTTGGATAAATAAAGAAATACAACATATAAGAAAATGGTCAAAAAAATTTTATAATTTTTTTAAAAAATTAAATATTCACACTAACAAAACTAGTGTAAATTTCTTATTAATTAATTTTGATAGAGTTAAAAAAACGTCAAAACAAGTTTTTTTCTCTTTAGCAAAAAAAGGAATTTTATTAAGACAGATGGATGTATACTCTATAAAAAATTCGCTAAGAGTAACTATTGGAAGCAATAAGGAAAATTCAAAATTAATGTCAGAATTAAAAAAAATCTTTAATGTTTAATATTGTATCTATAATTGGCTGTGGTTTGATAGGCTCTTCAATTTTAAGAGCCATTCAAAATAAAAATTTAGCTAAGGAAATAAAAATTTTTGATTTTTCAAAAGAAGTAACAACATATTTGAAAAAAGAGGATATATGCTCAAATATTTCAACAGATATTAGGCAGTGTGTAAAAGAATCTGATCTAATATTTATTGCTACTCCTTTGAGTAGTTATAAAGAAATAATATTATCTATAAAAGACGATTTAAAAGAAGGAACTATTTTAACTGATACTGGCTCTGTAAAAAAAGAAGTAATGAAAATTATTCATAATATGAATTTAAAAGATGTTTACTGGATTCCTTCTCACCCTATAGCAGGCACAGAAGAAAGTGGCCCTAAGGCAGGTCTGGCTGATATGTTCGAAAATCGATGGTGTATTATTTCTCCACCAAAAGATGCAGATGCGCAATCAATAAAAATTTTAAAATCACTGTGGGAAGCGATGGGTAGCAAGGTTAAGATAATGACACCAGAGGAGCACGATGAAATTTTATCTTTAACTAGTCATTTGCCTCATGCAATCGCTTACAACATTGTTAGAACTGTAATTAATGTGGAGGACAAATTGAAACAAGAAGTAATTCAGTACAGTGCGGGCGGATTAAGAGATTTTACAAGAATAGCAGCATCAAATCCTTTGATGTGGAGAGATATTTTTCTAGATAATAATGAGAATGTCTCAAAAGGTATTGATAATTTTATCGAAAAACTTCAAGAACTAAAAAAAGCTTTAAATGAAAAAAATGGTGAAAAGCTTTATCAAATTTTTAATTCTACAAAAGAATTGAGAAAAGAAATTATTAAAGCAGGACAAGATACAAGCAAACCAGATTTTGGTAGAAAAAAAGACTAAGAATAATTTTTTATTTCAGAATAAATTTTTCCTTCAAGTATTTTAATAAAATCGTTTTTTTCCATTCCAGGCTCAATAGGTTCTAAAAAAGTAACATGTATGTCTCCTGAATATTTTAAAAAACTATTTTTAGGCCATACTTTTCCTGAATTTAATGCAACAGGTATACAGTGGAAACCAAGAGTGTTATAAATTCTGCCTACACCTTTTTTAAAGGGAACTATTTCTCTAAATTTAACCCTAGTTCCCTGAGGAAATATTAAAAGGGGTCTATTAGTTTTATTGATAGTTTGTTGAATTTTATCGAAAAAATTCAAATTGTCTTTTGTTGTTGTTTCTCTTGCAATTTCAATTGAGCCAATTTTTCTCAAATACCAGCCAAATAAAGGAATTTTTAGGAGCTCCTTTTTAAGTATAAAAATAGGGAAATCCAGCGGTGCTTGGAGAACGAATGTTTCAAACATTGATTGATGCGCTGAGGCAACAAAAAATTTTTTAACTTTTTTTAGGTTTTCAAGACCATGAAAGACAACTTTAGTGTTTAAAAATATTTTTAATATTAAAATAATATAATAAGCCAAAAATTTACCACAATATAAAGTAAATTTAGTGGGGAGAAACAGAGTAGGTATTGCTAGGATTAAAACTAATACTATTCCAAAATATAAAAAAATATTAAAAATTAAAGATCTAATAAATTGCATTAAGCGTTTATTAATTTAAGTAAATCTTGCCTTTTTCTTATAATTTTAAATTTATTTTTAGTAATGAGTATTTCTGCAATTAGTGGTCTTGTATTGTAGTTGGAAGATAGGGAAGATCCATAAGCACCAGCATTTGTAATAGCAACAAAATCGCCTTCACTTATCTTTTGATAATTCTTATATGAGGTAAATTTACACGTAGATTCACAGATAGGTCCTACAAATTCTAAAGCACCAAAGTTTTTTTTTGATACTTTATTCACAGGTATGATTTCATGTTTTGCTTCATATAAAGCTGTTCTCATAAAATCATTCATACCAGCGTCTAAAATAATGAAATATTTTTTTGGTCCCTTTTTGATATATTGGATTTTACTTACTAAAATTCCTGAGTTTCCAACTAAAGATCTTCCGGGTTCGAAAATAATATTACAATTCAATTTTTGTTTGAAATTATGAACTAGCTTCGCATATTTGTTTAGATTAATTTCTTTATTTTTTCTTTCATAGCTGATGCCAAAGCCACCACCAAGATCAATATGCTTTAGTTTTATTTTTAAATTATTTACCACTTTTAAAAGCACATTTAATGTCTTTTTATATGGAGTGTCTGAAAGTATTTGGCTTCCAATATGTACACTTAAGGCATCAATTTTTAAATTTTTAAATTTTTTCCTATTTTTATAAATTACGTAAAAATTTTTAATTGAAATTCCAAATTTATTTTCAGATTTTCCAGTTGAAATTTTTTTATTTGTCTTCGCATCTACGTCAGGATTTAATCTAAATCCAACAGATATTTTTTTATTTATTTTTTCCCCGATTTTATTTAGCAGCCTTGCTTCACTTTCTGACTCAATATTTATTAATAGTATTTTTTTTTGGATAGCCATTTTTAGCTCTTCCTCAGTTTTTCCTACTCCAGAAAAAACAATTCTATTTGGCTTGATTCCTGCTTTTAAGGCTTTAAGAAGCTCACCACCAGACACGACATCTGCACCAGCCCCCAACTTACCAAGTATTTTAATTATTGATGTGTTTGTATTAGCTTTAGTAGCAAAGCAAATAAGAGGATTTGAATTTTTAAAACTTCTGGCTAACTTTAAATAATTCTCTTTAATTTGATTCTCTGAATAAACATAAAATGGGGTTTTGTTTTTTTTTGTAAGATTTACAATCGAAGAATTTTCAATAAATAAATTTGAGCCGAAATATTTTAAGTGAGGCATGTATTTTAAGATAGAATCACTATTACTTTTTTATTTTTTACTTGATACTTAGGATCTGATTTTTTACCACAACCCTCTAATAATAATACACTTACAATTATGAAAAAAAAAAATTTCATTTAGTTTCCTTTTTATATTTTTTTATCATTTTTTTTACATTATTCGAAGAAGTTCCTCCATATGAGTTTTTTGAATTCATTGACAGGTTTACATCAAATATTTTTAATACGTTTTTATCTAAATCCTTATGAAATTTTTTCAATTCTTTAAGAGATATTTGATCTAAGGTTTTATTGTTTTTTTCTGCAAAACTAACAAGTGACGAAGAAATATTATAAGAGTCTCTAAAAGATAATTTTTTTTCTTTTACAAGATAATCTGCAAAGTCAGTTGCGGTAGTAAAACCTTGATTGGCCATTTTAAGCATTTTTTCTTTTGAAATTATAAGGTTGTCTATTAATTCATAAGACATTGTCAAAGAGTCTTTCAGGGTATCGTAACCATCAAACACTAAGGTTTTATCATCCTGTAAATCTTTAAAATATGACATTGGCAATCCTTTCATGATTGTAAGAATAGAATTTAATTTTCCATAGTTTATTCCAACTCTACCTCTAACTAATTCTGCTGGGTCAGGATTCTTTTTTTGTGGCATGATTGAGGATCCTGTTAAAACATTATCATTAAATTGAATTAGTTTATAAGCATCAGAATTTAAAATAATAAAGTCTTCAGCTAATCTTGATAAATGCATCGCGCAAACAGCTGCTGCATATAAAAAATCTATTGCAAAATCTCTATCCGAAACAGAGTCGATCGAATTGTTTGTAGGCTTCTTAAAACCAAGTTTTTTTGCAGTATAACTTCTATCTATTTTATAAGACGTTCCAGATAAAGCAGCTGAACCTAAAGGCGACTCATCTAAAAGATTTAAATTATTTTCAAATCTTTTTTTATCTCTTTTTAACATCTCATAATAAGCCAAAAGGTAATGAGCAAAAGAAATAGGCTGAGCATTTTTCATATGAGTGAATCCAGGCATAACAGTACCACTGTGCTTTTCAGCTTTTTTTATTATTACTTTCATTGTACTTGAAATATCTTTTATAATACTTTGAGTTGATTCTTTTACCCACAATTTAAAATCTGTGACCACTTGATCATTTCTAGATCTCGCAGTGTGCATGAAACCAGCTGCAGGACCTATAATTTGGAATAATTTTTTTTCTATATTTAGATGGATATCTTCGTATTTTTCCTCAAAAATAAATTTACCACCATCAATTAAAGACTTAATTTTTTTCAAACCTTGGATTATTTTTTTACCCTTATCCGCAGGTATAATTCTTTGTTTCATAAGCATTTGGGTATGGACAATAGAAGCAAAAATATCCTGCTCGTAGAGTCTTTTATCTATATTGATAGAAGACCCTATTCTCTGGAAAGATTTCGAGGTTTTACCCTTAAATCTTTTTGACCAAACTGTTTTATTTTTATTTTTCATTTTACTGTGTTAATTCTAATTTAAATTAATATGAAAATTAGTAAATCTTTTAAAATCTATATA
>MDTC01181051.1_pt1 | contig 18900 bp, 17 predicted proteins | sample 811181 | NCBI WGS metagenome assembly MDTC01 (sample SAMN05326644, study PRJNA326480) | marine metagenome | isolation source: seawater | place: Pacific Ocean: North | collected 2011
TACGTCACCTATATAAAACTTTACTTTTGAATTTTGAATGCGTTTTCTTAAATCGTCCTGTTTTTTCTCATCTCTACTAAAAATTCTAATTTCTGAAAATTCATTTTCTAATAATGCCTTATTTAAAAAAGCATTACCAAACGAACCTGTGCCTCCTGTTATTAAAAGTTTATTGTTTTCAGCCATTTTTATAACTTTTTAATGTATTTTCTATAAAGTCTATTGTTTTTGTAGCGGTTTTTTCCCACGTATAATTCTTTAATTCAATAGTATTTTTAATGCTAAAATCTTGAAATGTTTTTAAAGATCTTAACATTTTCTCTAGGGTACTAAAGATAGAGTTTGCCGAACTAGCATTAAAATAAAATCCTCCTTCTTTTAAAAATTCGGGCATCGGACTTTTGTCACTACAAGCAATCGGTTTTCCAGAGCCCATAGATTCTAATAAAATATTTGGCATGTTTTCACAAGATGAAGCAAAAATTATACCGTCATGATTAAAATATTGATCTGCTATTTCAGTATGTGGGATATGTAAAATATGATTAATGAATTCTCGCTTAGGGTCCACTTTATCTATAGTTCTCTTCAGCTTATCCCCAGAGGGTCTATAAATTATATCTCCAATTAATGTTAAAGACACTGGATAACCTTTTTCTTTTAATTTTGAGACGGCCTCTACAACATGCCATTGATTTTTATAAACATGTACAGTTGAAACATAGAGAAAACGAAAAGGGCTTTTCGCGGAATAGTTATCCAGACATTTAATTTCAACTTTTTTTGACATGAATTGATTTGAAATCCCATGATGAATAATTGCTGTACTTTTATCTTCAATCTTTAAAACTTTGGTGATATACTTTTTTGCGTATTGAGATAAAAAAACAATACCTTCAGCATTTTTAAAACACTTTTGCTGCCTTTTAAAATTAAAATAAAATTTTCCTTTTTCTTTTAGGCTTTTTATTTGTTTCCAAAATTCCCTCTCATAAAGCATCATATTTTGAGACATCCCAATATAAGGCCTGAAATTACCTATGTAATCTCCTGTAATTGAAAATAATATATCACATTCTTTCTTTAAGATTCTATCAAATAAAAATGATTGAAAAAAGATTCTGTGAAATTTTGATTTATTGAGAAATGGAAAGCTTATTTTAAAAAAGCTAGAGTGGTTTGGAAGTTGATCTAAAACTTTTTGTGAAGCATAAATATTTAATTGATTCGACAAACGTTTATTTATTTTTAAATAATTGATAAGCAATTGGCTTAAATGAGTAAAACCACCCCCATCAACAATACTTGTTGCATCAATACCTATTTTCAAAATAAACCTCTTTTAAAGAAAAACTGATAAATTTTGGATAAATGCCTAAATGGAAGAAAAAAAAGTATTACATAAAATGATTTTTTAAAAATTTTTAATTCTTTATTTAATAATATTTTTGAGATACCTTCACTCCTTTTACCTAATTTCCATTCATATTTGGCCTCATCAAGGAAATTTTTAGATAAGAGCCTGTCTTTAAATTCTTGACTAATTGTGTTTTGACTTTTAATTATATCATTATTTTCTTTAAAAAATAGGGGTCTTTTTGTATTTGTTAGATTTTCATTGTGAATGCGGTATTTAACCAATTTTTTTTCTGAGTAATCAATATTGGTTTTTAAAGCAATTTTCAAAAAGAAGTCAAAATCTTCACAAACTTTAAGTTTCTCATTGAATCTAATTTTATTTTTTTCTATAATGTTTTTAGTGAAAATGCACGAACTTAAACACAATGTGTAATTTTTTAAAAGATCTTGATAGCATTTCCCTTTATATGGAACAACGTGATCATATAAGTTAAAACTATTTTTTTCCGTGAAGTAAATTACGTCTGAATAAACCATTTCAATGTTTTTTTTAAACAACGGTATCGTAAATAATATTTTGTTTTTATCCCAAATATCATCTGAGTCCAAAAAAGAAATATACTCTCCTTTAGCATATTTTAGCCCAACATTTCTAGCTCCTCCCAAAGTCATAAAATTAGAAGTCATATTATAAAATATTCTATGATCTTTAAATTTTTTTATTATTGTGGCAGTTTTATCATTAGATTGATTATCAATCAATATCAATTCAAAATTTTTGTGTGTTTGATTTAAAATTGATTCAATAGTTTTTTTAAGGAAGGCTTGACTATTGTAACAATTAACAATTACAGAAACTAAAGGAGATTCGTTACTCATTTAACCCAATTTGTTTATTAAAGTATCCAATTTGGAAGCTACAAGTCTAATGTCATCAGTTGATAATTTTGTGTGTAAAGGAAGGGTTATAATATTTTGAAAAACTTTTTCTGTTACTTTTAAAGATTGTCCATTATTATAAAATGTGAGTAAATGATTTGGACAGTAATGAATCCCGGTTTGAATATTAAACTCTAACATTTTATTTCTAATTTCATCAATACTTAATTTGCTACGAATTTTAACAACATATATATGTGGTACTACTGAATCATAGTCTCTTAGAAGTGGTTTTATTCTCTTATTATTTTTAAATAAAAAGTCATAAAGTCTTGCAAAAGATTTTCTTTTTTGGGAAAATTCATCAAATCTTTCTAATTGAACCATCCCTATTGCAGCCATGATGTTACTCATGTGGTATCTCCAACCTTGACTTTTAACATCAAAAGTCCAGCTTCTTTCACCTAGAAATCTTTTTTCAGTGTCATTTACAACTCCCAATAATCTTTTGTCTTTTACGGAATTAATTACATCTACATCTCCAGAGACTATACAGCCTCCTTCGCCTGATGTGATATTTTTTATTCCATCAAAACTAAAACATGTGATATCCCCAAAACTTCCTATTTTTTTGTTTTTATGAGTTGATCCAAAAGCATGAGCCGCATCCTCAATAATTCTTAAATTATTTTTAGTAGCAAATTTATGTATAGCCTCAATATTTCCTAGACCCCCACTATAGTATACTGGTACAATTGCTTTTGTAAATTTAGATAGTTTCATGGAGGCGTCTTTTACATCAATTATCAAGCTTTCTTCATCAACATCACAAGATACTGGAGTTGCTCCAGTAGCCGAAATGGCCTGAAAAGTAGCGACATAAGTAAGAGACGGAACTAAAACCTCATCACCTAGACCAATATTACATGCTTCCAGTGCAAGCTGAACCGCAGCTGTCCCACTAGCTAAGCATACAGTTTCTCTTTTAAAAAAAGATTTTAATTTTTTCTCAAATAATTCTACGTTTTGACCCATTCCTAAGAAAGAGTTATTCAAAACTTCATTAACTGCCTTTTTTTCTTGTTTGCCTATGTCAGATTGCGAAAGTTTAATCATATGTATTTATTTTATTTGAGGTCTCAACAAAAATTATCCAAAATTAAATTCTCAAACCTATTGAGCGGTATTTAGATTTATTTTTTAAGTCATTTATGTTTAACATTCTTCTTGCATCAAATATTATTTTATCAGATAATTTTAATTTATTTAATTTTAAATATTCTTCCCATTTAGTGCATATAATAATAATATCTGCTTTTTCAATTGAGTCTGTCCAATTCTTAACAAATTCAATTTCTTTAGAAATATCTTTATAAATATTTTGAAAATTGTTTATAGCTATTGGGTCGTGCGCAACAATATTAACTTCTCTATCTATTAAGTCTTTTATTATTTTTGTCGAAGCTGACTCTCTTACGTCATCCGTGTTAGGTTTAAAAGCTAATCCTAAAATTAAAGCATTTTTATTTTTTAGATTTATTATATCCTTTTCAATTATTTTAATTACTTGATTGGGCTGAGTAGAATTTACATCTAATACGGACTTCATTACCTTCATTTCATTTTTTTCAAAATCTCCAAGAGCCACTAATGCCTCAATATCCTTAGGGAAACAACTACCTCCAAAACCACAGCCTGGAACTAAATAGTCAAGAATTTCTGGATTTGTACGAAATCCATTTTGATTAATTGGATTCCACCTTTTATCTAGGTGTACAGCCTTAAAAACTTCCATTGAGTCAATATTCCCGATACATGCTGAGAGGTTCGCAATTTCATTTGAAGCTGATATTTGCAAAGCTAACATTGAATTATTTGCATATTTAATCATTTCTGCAGTTCTACAATTCACCTTTACTTTGTCAATATTCCATGGTGCATATAATTTTTCAAGAAGATGAAGTGTGTCTAAATCCTCGTAGCCTAAAACAATTCTGTCCGGACTCATAAAATCTTCTATTGCATTTCCTTCTCTTAAAAATTCAGGATTCATTCCTAATCCAAACTCTGGATGTTTAATTCCTGATAAATTTTCAATCTCGTTTTTTACAAATGTATCTGTTGTCCCAGGAATTACAGTACTTTTGATTATAATTGAAATCTTTTTTTTCTTAACCCTAATATATTCTCCAATATTTCGAGCGGTTTCCTTAATATATCGTAAATCTATAGTACCATTAGATGATGGTGTTCCTACAGCAACTATTGCAAGCTCTGATATATCTAATGCTTCGTTTAGATCTTGAGTAGCTCTAAAAAGCCCTTCGCCGATTACTTTATTTAATAATTCCTCTAATCCTTTTTCATAAATGTGAGGAATACCAATATTGAGGTTTTGTATGATTTTTGGATTCGTGTCAACACAGATAACTTCATTCCCTTTAGAAGCTAAACAAACCCCAGATATTAGGCCAACATATCCTGTGCCTACTATAGTAATTTTCATATTATAAAGTATTAATTTTTAAAAACTCTAAATATCTTTTAATTCCTTCTTTTAAATTTACTATTGGTGAATACCCTAGAATTTTTTTAGCTTTTGTTATTTTTGGGGAACGACGATTAGGGTTGTCTGTCATATAATTTAAATCTTTACTCTCAGAGTAAATAACTTCGCCTTCATAATTTAAAATTTCTTGAGCCACTTCTTTAAATAATAAAGCAAAATTCTTTACAGAAATTTCTGGTTTTTCAGTTCCTATATTAAAATAATCATATTTGTGGTGTAATAATGCTAATAAATAACCAGTAATTGCATCTGATATATAACAAAAAGTTCTTGTTGGGGATCCATCTGAAAGGATAACTATATCCCTCTTTTCTAAGACACATGCAGCGAAATCAGCGGGTAATCTTTTATCATTTATTCTCATTCCTGGTCCAAAATTATTAAAGGGTCTAACGACAGTAATTGGCATATTATATTTTTCCCCATAGATCCAACAAATTGTTTCACCAAACCTTTTTGATTCGTCATAACATGATCTTGGACCATGACATGACACTAAGCCTCTATATTCCTCATTTGTAGGAATATCATTTGAATCTGGATCACCATAAATTTCACTTGATGAAAAGAAGAGAAATCCTTTTAGATGATTTTTTTTTAAATTAAAAAAATCTAATAAATTTCTAAGTCCCCAAATATTAGCATCTATTGTTTCTAATGGAAACTTTCTGTAAAAGGATGGTGAAGCAACAGATGCGGCATGAATAACATAGTTAACGTTATTTATATCTTGTATTTTACTGATATCGTCTTTAGAAATATCAAATGATCTAAGAATAAGTGTTTTTGGGAAAAGTTTTACTAGTTCTCTAAGCCAATTAGCTTTATCGAGTAAAAAAGTGTCTAATCCAATTACTTTTTTTATTTCAAGTTCTTTTGAATATTTTAGGAAATAATTCATAAAATAATACCCTAAAAAGCCCGCGCATCCAGTTATTAAAATTGTTGAATTTTTTAGTAGATCTCTATTATGAAGATTATCATTAATATTTTTTAAGTCTTTTTCTAAAATAGGATTAATCATTCCATTTACTTTTTAATAATAATCTATTTATTAAGCCAAGGCAAATTCCCCTCTTTTATAATTCCTTCCAAATAATTTTTATCTCTAATAGTATCCATGCATTGCCAGAAACCATGATGCTTATATGCCATCAATTCTCCATCTTTAGCTAAATTTTCTAATGGTTTATTTTCTAATATTGTTTGATCATTTTCTAAATACTCAAAAACTTCTGGTTCGAAAATAAAATATCCTCCGTTTATCCATCCAGTATCAGTTTGAGGTTTCTCTTTAAATTTTTCAACCTTATCATTTTTTATTTGAATTTCACCAAACCTTGCTGGAGGTCTAACTGAAGTTACAGTTGCAATTTTATTATGTGACTTGTGAAAATCTATTAATGATCTTAAATTAATATCACAGACACCGTCTCCATATGTGAGCATAAAAGTTTGGTTTATTAAACCTTTCAATCTAAGTAGTCTACCTCCTGTTAGTGAGTTTAATCCAGTATCTACCAGTGACACATTCCAGTTTTCTTTAGAACTTGAATCGATATTTAATTTATTTGATAAGGTGTTTATACTAAAATTACTATTTCTAATATTATAATTAATAAAATAATCTTTTATAAAATCCCCTTTATATCCTAGGGCTAAAATAAAATCATTTATGCCTTGAATCTCAAAAGTTTTTAATATATGCCATAAAATTGGTCTTCCTCCGATTTCCACCATTGGTTTTGGTCTTAAATAAGTCTCTTCACCAAGCCTCGTCCCAAGGCCACCACAAAGTATTACTGTTTTCATAAAGTTATTTTAGTTATTTTTAATATTCATTAACAGAACTTAAGTTTTGGAATTTAGGAGTATAAAATTTAATTCTCTAATTTTTGCCTCCTAGCAAAATATAAGATTCATTTGACTTATTTATTGGGGTGAAAACATCTAATATATTAATATTGGCATTTCTGGCCATTTTTATATAAAATGAATTATTTCTATTCCATCCCCAAAATTGATTTTTTAAATTACTTTCAATTTTTTTAGGAAATAAGAAATATTTTGTTGGTCTAAGGCAATTTTTTATCAAAGAAATAATATTTTTAAAATTAATCCCATTTTCAATTGGATTTAGCGATGTGTGAATAATTATGATTTTTCCATCTTCACTTAAATTATTTTTTAGTTTTTTTAATAATTTCACACAATCAGAGCGTTCTATTGAATAAAGTACTTGTTGCAAGTATATAATATCATATCTGCCATTTAATTTATTTAGACAATCAATGTTTTGGTTTCTACTGATTAACCATTTAGAAGAGACTGATGAGAAGTCAAAAACACTTAATTTGATATTTCTATCATTTAGAATATGTTCTACATATCCCAATCCACAGCCATATGACAAAACTTTATCTCCCTCTTTCAAAAAACTTTTAATGTTTTGAGCTGCATCATTTTTTTGAAGTAACCAATTTTCTGGAAGCTCTTCATATTTAGAATATTTATTAAATAGATGATCATAAAAAGCTGAATAAAAAGCTGAAGTTGGTAAATCATTTGTCAATTTTACATTAATATCTAGAAATGAAATATCTTGCCAGTGGGTCTGATAAAATTTTTTTTCTCGAGCAATCATGAAAATACTTTTATACTTAGATAAGTTATTATGAGAGAATCAGCAAAGTAATAATGGCTTGACAACTTATTAAGGTTTTTTTAATTTTACTTAACAAGATTTTTAAATATTTTGGTTCCAAATCAAGAGGGAGGTTGATAATTTCTTTACCTAATCTTTCAGATTTTGGGCATTCACCTTCCAAGTATCCAAAGTTTTTTAATTGCGATTTTGTTGAAATAATTGGACTCTGAAACCAAATACTTTCATAATCCAGAAAACTTTTTAGGTCGCTCTTAACTTTTTCATTATTTTTTAGTGTGATAACCATTCTTAATGGAATTATATTAATTTTTTGATCGAAATAAATATCTGGAATAATATTGTTAAAAAAATCTGATTCTAATTCATCAATTAAATACTTTAAATTATTTATTCTTAAATTTTTAATTTTAGTCCATTCATACAAAAGGCTGTCAATACCAATTTGAGCAACAAATGATGGCATTTTTGCTGGATATGGGTAAGAGCAATTATTATTGACAGGATTATAGTTCTCATCTAAATAAGGAGATAAATACCCTAACTTAATTTTAATTGATTGAATAATATTATAAAACTTTATCAACATATGTTTTTTTGGAGAGAATACTTTTTGCTCAATAAGAAATCTTTTGAACATCAATGTTTGTTTATCAATAGGTATTCTTTCAGATTTGTGATTAAGCCTTTTTAATTTTTTTATAAGTTCAATATTATTAGAATAAATCATTCCACCTGAAAAAGCATTTAATGGTTTTGTATGATCAAATGAAAATAATGCAGCGTCGCCAAAGTTTCCAACCTTAATCCCATTTGATTTTGATTCGAGTGATAATGCACAATCTTCTAGCATAAAAATTTTATTGGTTTCACATAATTGTTTTATTGATTCTATTTTACAAGGGATTCCAAAACTGTGCTGAGCAATAACTAGCTTAGTTTTTTTAGTAATTTTTCTTTTTATAGAATCGGGACAAGATCCAAATGTAGTAATATCTACATCAGAGAAAATTGGTTTTGCTTCAGCTGATAATATTGCATTAATTACAACGGAACAATTTCCTGAGTTAACTATTACCTCGTCTTCTCTTCCAATGTTTAAAAGTTTTAAAAGTTGGTAAAGTCCCATTCTCCCTGCAGCAAAGGAAGCCGATTCTCCTTGGCCAACTAATATTGAAAATCTTTTTTCAAAGTTAGTGATTGTGTTGTCATTTTCTTTTTTTATCAAGGATTTGTATGATCTAAAATCAATTGTGTTAATAGATTTTGATATAGTATAAAAATTAAAATAATATTTTTTTAAGAGTTGTTTTAATATTTGATATATAACTTTAAATCCTCTCATTTTAATTTAAAAGTAATTTTTTCCACTTCATAAGAACTTTTGAATTATTGAAAAATTCATTATTTAGCATTGTAGAAAATTTCTTTTGAAGCGCAATTAATATTTCACTGCTGTCAGATACAGAAATTACTGATATTTCTCCAATCAAAGGACTTTTATTCAAATTCCCAGGTACATTAAAAATTATTGTTCGTATTCCTGCCAAATAAGATTCAACAGCACTAGTAGAATCACTTGTAGTAATTACGCTGTTATATAGAGGTAAAATTTCATTTAAAGGCAATTCTGTTTTTTTTAACTTATGAAAATATTTTTTATCTAATTCTATTGAATTTATTGGGTGCGCTTTAAAAGTAAAATTATAATTATAATCTAACAAAGGATAAATTTGTTCAAGCATTAATAATGTATTTGAACGACTTACATCACCTAGAATTAGTACATTTGAGCTATTCTCCTTAGATACCTTAAATAAACTTTTAGGATATCTCAAAGATTCTAACTCAATAATGTCATTTTCTCTATATCCAAAATTTAAAAATTCTTTTTTAGATCTGGCCCCATTAACACCAAAAAAATCAGGCCTGTAAATATTATATAAATTCAAGTATCTATTCTCAAATACATTTTTATATCTAAGGTCCCAAAATGATACTGAAGAATGTTGAATAGCTACTAATTTTCCATGTTTATTCTTTTTCCAGGCATTTATAAATGCAAACTCCCATCCTTGATTTTCTTGTAGATATATTCCTAATTTTTGATTTTGAGTGTCTTTAAGGATTTTATCAAAAAGTTCAACCCACAATATATTTTGTATAGCCGTAATTCCAAAAAAAGAATCTTTAAAATCTTCATTATAAAAAAATTTAAAATTTATTCCCTTGAACAAAAAAAAATTCTCGCTTGATAGTCTAATATTGAAAATTTTCAATCTATATTTTACATAATTAAAAATTACTTTTAAGAATAATTTTAAATCTAGATGTGATTTAATAAGACTATGACAACATGTTGAACTTGAATTGATTTGATTAATTATTCTTTGAGCTTTAAAAAAACTTGGTGTAATTTTTGATTTAATATAATGGTGTATCCAGTTTGATTTAATATTATTTCGTTTTAACAAATTGGGTAATTCCCCCCATATCCCTGAGTTAAATTCTCCAGAAAAATTATCTTTAATGTTTAAATGGGAGAAATATGAACATATAAATAAATCACTTTTTAGAGGAATTAGTTTTTTCTTTTTTATAATTCTTAAAGGGCTTTCTAATAAAAAAATTCTTGTTAACCATATTAAAGCTCTGAAAAAACTGGGTAAATATTTATAATAATTTTTTTTTGTTGTAGAATTAGATATGCTGCCGACCAAAATTTCTATTTTTTCATCATAACAAATTGAATTTATAATTTTAAATATGTCTTTATTTAGAGATTTAAAGTAAATTTTCTTTGGCTTATTTAGGTCTAAATAACTTTTGAAAGCTAAAACCTTAATCACATCACCAATGTAATTTGACTTATGATTACTTTTTTCAAATAGCTTGGACATGGTCCACAAACTATTATTTTTATCATATTTTAAATAAGAATGTAACGGTTTTTCTTTAAATGAATGATTGCCAATATTTTCAATTAGTGAAAAATAATCCTCTCTGATAATATGCCTGTTTTTTTCAGCCAATTGAATAATTGACTTAATATTTTTGTGGTTTTTGGTCAGAAACCAATCAAAGACAAGCATCTATAAAATTCTATTTTTGGAAATACTGATCAATATATTTTATTTAATGGACTTAAGCCTGATATAATTCTTAATGCATTTGAAGCTGCTTTAGTTCGCATCTCCTTGTATGCACTAATTGAATAATATGCAGTGTGTGGATTGATTATTAACCTCCCATTAATCCATTTTTCTCTATTTCTCCAGGCATCAACTAATTTCGAATCAATTGCTGGTTCATAAGGTAAAACATCCAATGCAACTGAAGATATTTTTTTTGATTTTAAGGGTTTATACAAATCGTCTAAATTATTTAACAATTTGCCTCTAGCAGTATTAATCAACGATCCTCCATGTTTAATTTCAGAAATGAATTTTTTATTTATCATACCTTTTGTTTCATTATTTAAAGGTGTGTGAACTGAAATTATATCACAAGTATTTAATAGTTCGTTTAAATTCTCTAATCTTTTTGATCCTATCATTTTTTCATAACCTCTAGGTTTGTATGGATCAAAAAAAACTGTTCTAAAACCAATTGTTTTTGCTTTAATTAAGACACTTCCGCCAATTCTCCCAGCTCCGATAATCCCCAAATTATATTCGCTTGTTCTTTTAATTCTTGGATTTGTATTTTCTTGCCATGTATCTGTATAAGTTCTTGAAAAATAATCATATTCTGTAATACCTCTTGATATATTGAGTATCATTGCTAATGCAGTATCAGATACCTCATCAATTCCATAATCTGGTGTATTACAAACATAAATATCTTTTGAGTTTGCATACTTAACATCAATGTTATCAAACCCAACACCATATCTAATGATCCCCTTTAATTTTGGCATCGAATCAATAAATTTTTTGTCTATTTTTTTATGCCACACCAAAACTACTTCAATACTATTAGATTGCGTTAGAGTTAAATTATCTTTTAAAATATTTCTTTCAATCTCTGGATTATTTATATAGTCTGTTATATAAACTTTTTTCACTTATTCTAAGTTTTTGTTATAAGGAGTGTTTGTCTCTGAAAAACCATTTTTTTTAAGCCAATACTCAACCTGTCCCCTTTGCCATTCAAAATCTAGATCAAGACCTCCCCATTGTTTCAGAGGGTATACTTTTCTCCCCATCCATCTGAAAGGATTCTCTCCATATTCCAAATCTTCTAAGCATTTAGGTCTTACAATAAAAGCTGAACAATCAGCAAACCAACATTCACCTTGAGATCCCCTATCGCATGATACATTTTCGAACATGTCGATTGGAAAGAAAGGTTCTAATGTATTATTAATAATTTTTTTTGCTCGCAAGGGACTCCACATATTGTAAAGACTTGATGTGGCTGCACTATCATATTTCATCTCTTTGTCATTCCTCATAAACTCAATCCCTTTATCAATAATCCCAGGGGTAATACATGCCCCATTACAAAATAAAAGAACAATGAATTCAATCTCATTACTTTTAGAAAGTGACTTTATTTCTCTATAACCGTGTGCGAATGCATCTTCAGCAAGAGCTTCATTAGTGGCAAGCTCAGGTGGCCTTTGAATATTTTTTAACCCATATTTCAATGCTATTTCCCTTATTTGCTGTGAATCAGTTGATATAAAAATATCATCGACTAATCTAGAATTTTTTGCTGCCATAATTGGGTAAGTCATCAAAGGTCTCCCAACAAAATTTGTGATATTTTTATTCGGAAATCCGGTACTCCCTCCCCTTCCAATTAACAATGCTGGTATCATCTTATTTTATTTTTAATTTTTTAGCTGAATTTTTAATAATTCCTATTCCTTCTACTTCAATAATCGTTTTGTCTCCATCCATAATAAACATATCATTAGGTATACCGATGGCCGTGCCTGTACAAAATAATGCCCCCAGAGATATAATATTGTTTCGAAATAAATACTTTCTAAACTCCTTGAATGTTCTTACCATATTTTTAGTAGAGCCTTCCCCTTTATAGATGGTCTTTTTATCTCTTATTAACTCACAACTGACATTAAGATTTAGGGGGTCTTTAATAAATCTCTCGGGGACTATACTAGGTCCTAAAACACAAGATCCTTTGAAAATTTTACCTTGATTCAGAAACAAAGGACATTCTTTTTCGATATCCCAGGCTGTTATATCATTAGCAGCTGTATATCCAAGTATTTCTCCATTGGAATCAAAAATTATTGCCAATTCGGCTTCTACAAAAGTTTCCTCCGAGTCATCTCTAATTGAAAAGTCTTCATTTGGTCCTACACAATGATGAGCAAGACCTTTAAAAAAAATTTCAGGCCTTTCACTTTCATATACATAAGAATATAAACCTGAATATCCATTGGATTTTTTTATATCATCCTCATGTAACTGCATATTCTTTTTATAAGTTACTCCACACCCCCAAACTTCTGGGGGGCTATAAGGTATCAATAATCCATATTCTTCTCCTTTTTCTGCTTTTTGTAATTCCCCAAATGAGTACTCACTTTTTGATAATTTTTCTAAAGATGATAATATAACCTGATGGAAATTAGGATCATTAATTTTCCTGTCTAGAATTAGATCTAAAATGGTTCCTGAGTATATTTTATTTAAAATATATACATCATTATTATTTAAAACAACACCGGTAAGTGTTTGTCCAATTTTTTTATAAAAGCTTATAAATTTCATCATAATATTCCTCCGTTAACATCAACTATAGCACCATTCATATAATTTGATTCATCTGATGATAAAAATAATATAATATCTGCTATCTGCTTAGGAGATGCAATATATCCTAAAGGATTCCTTTTTTTAACTAATTCTTCAAAACCTTTTTTTTTGCTAAAAATATTTTTTAACATTGGAGTGTAAGTTTGACTAGGGCAAATACAGTTTACATTAATTCCTGTTTCTCCCAGTTCTGTGGCTAAATGCCTAGTCAATCCGATCACTGCAGCCTTAGAGGTAGTATATGCAGCTCCAAGAAGAATGCTCTTGTCTCTTCCTGCAATGGAAGAGACATTAATAATTTTACCATATTTATTAAGTTTCATATTACTTAATACAGCTTTGATACACATGAAATAGCTTTTTACATTTGTATTCATAACTAATTCCCAGTCTTCCAAATCAATCTGATCAACTAATCCAGCTTTTGAGATAGATGCATTATTTATCAAAATATCAATTTTCCCAAAATTTTTAATAGTATCTGCAATGGATTCCTTTATTGCTTTTTCATTTGTTACATCTATTGTATAGAATTTAATTTTATTTCCAAAGCCTTTTAATTTTAACTCTAATCCCTTATAATATGTTTTACTTAATATTGAAACGTTGCAGCCCGATAATGCAAATTGGATTGCTGTTTCAAGGCCAATCCCCTTAGCCCCTCCTGTTATAATTGCAGTTTTCCCATTAAAATTATACGTAATCATAAACTTCATATTTATTAGGGGATTTATCGTAACCCCAGTTAGCAAAATACAGTTTCACTCTTTTGTCTTTTACAGTATTTAAATGATGAACTGAATCATCAATAAATATGGCAGATTCATACTGAGTCCTATCAATAAAATCAGAAATTATTTTCCCTTTACTGCCATTTATATTATAATCCTTATTCGAAAAAATATTACTGATATTTATATTATAAAAATCACATAATATTTCAACTGATTTTTTGTCTTTAGTTGTTAAAATATAGTAATTGGTGCCTAAAACTTTATTTTGAAGAGTTTTACCAAACATAGTTAGTGAATGTAACTCAACCCATTTTTTCAAATCCTTTTTATAAAAATCTCTGGTTTTAAAAAATATATATTCGTAATGATTTTTTATGCTATTTGATAAATCTTTTTCCAGTTTTTTAAAATGTCTTGTTATTTGAATCTCCATAATTTTATTATTATAAAAATCATCTAAAACTCGATGTAAAACCATGTATTGTGGAACAGGACCCACAAGATATCTATATTTATGAAAGAGTTTTTCATACTCTTTATTTGATCTATAGTTCTTAATAAATCCAAAATAAGTATCCTTAGATACAAGGTAACATTCTTTAATTGAATCCACTATGACACCGTCAAAATCTAAAAAAATTGCCTGCTTCATAAAATTCCTGATACTAATCTGACTACATCAACTACTCTGGCAGAATAACCCCATTCATTATCATACCAAACAATTAACTTTAATACATTATCATCTAAAACATTTACCCATTGTCCATCAATTATTGAAGAATGCTCATTTTGCTTATAATCAATTGACGTTAGAGACTCCTCGTTGTAGGCTAAGTATGTATTATTTTCAGCTAACCTCTTAAAATATTCTTTAACCTCATAAGCTGTTACCATTTTATCACATGTAATTGTCATATCTGATGAAGATACTATAGCCGTTGGTGTTCTAAAAGAAATAGCTTTTATTTTATTTTTAAATTGGGGTAATACGTTTGAAACTGCATCGGAAGCAGTCGTAAGCTTTGGAATCATACTTTCTGTTGAGGATCTTCCTAACGCATAATCACGCCAAAAATGTCCTGGGCTTGAAACAGATTTTATTGTCCCATCAACTAAATTTTGATACGATAACCATGGATGAAGAGTGGTGAAAAAACAATTTTTTATTCCCCATTGATTATCTACATGATATAATGCTTGGGCTACCGCATTTGCATCACAAATACTCGATGATATAAGATTTTGTGTATTTCCATCATACTCATTTTCATTTACCCCCATTATTATAGTTTGATCAACTAAATTTGAGGCATGAGTAACTACTGCTTTTTTAATTATTTGGTTATTTAATAAATTACGTGCTCCTTCAATATTTTTTTTAATTCCTGATGCACATATTATTATATCTGAATTGTTCCAATCAACATTTTCAATATAATTTTCTGAAGAATATTTTATTAGATCTCCGTCAACAGAAAAATTATTATCATCTATAAATTTGACATCTTTATCGTATTTACCATAAGTAGAATCATACTTAAGTAAGTATAACATATTTTTTAAATCAGGGTCAATATCGTTGACACTAACAATTTTGAAATATTTATTCTTTTGATTTATTTTAAAAATTGCTCTTCCTACTCTACCAAATCCATTAATCCCTATTTTGATCATTATTTATTTATTTTAGAATGTTTATTAAATTCTTTGTCTAGCATTATTGCCAAGTTATCTTCCCTTCGACAGTACTTATTTAAAAAAAGGTCTCTTGCCTCCTGAACTTTCTTAGAGCGCCACCAAAACTGAATACTTTCCCAAATATTATTAATATGTTTTGAAGCAGATGCTGGGTCTTTATGGAAAATTTTTGCTCTTTCGAGTTCATCATAAAATGGAATTGCATCATCTCTTAATTCCCAATGGTTAGGATTCCAGAAAATCACAGTTGGAATATTCATACTCATTGATTCAAGAAATGTGGTCGCATTATATGTCGAGACTACGAGTTTTGCTTTTTTTAGTTGACTAATCAAAGGCTTTGTATTTAAATCATAATTCAGTTCAGGAAATTCTGTCTTCCATCTAAGAAGTTGATCCCAACCCAGATCAATTTTGAATAATCTGACGGTTGTGAGAGATTTTATTTTTTGATCCAGCAAATCAACAAATCTGCATTGATCTTTAAAATAATTAATCCACTGAGATGAAATTAAAATACTATACAGGTGATAACTATACCTAGGTAATGTACATGTTATTAACAAAAGCTTGGTGTTTTTAGAATTAAGATTTTTTTTTAGTTTTTGTTTTTTCAAACAACCTATTGGAATAATTTTATTTCTATGTTTATTTTGTGTCCATCCCCAACTGATATATTTATCGGAAATAGACAATTGATGGTCTTCAGCAAAAGAAAATTTACCTGTACCGTAATGTCCTCCGTGTTGACCAATAAATAATGGAATATTCTTTAAGCTTTTCATTGCAGAATAACATTTAAATAAATCGTCTTCCCAATAAGAATTTGAAGTAAATATATATTTAGGGGTTTTTTGCCAGCCTAAATTTTCAACCTCTTTTATTAAATTTTTGTAGCCCTCTAAATAAGCCTTCGGGATTTGTAAAGTTATACTGTTAAGTATAAATTTTTCAAATGAATTATTTGGATTGTAGTTTATTTTAAAATTTCTTTTTTTACTAGAAAAATTATAGTCTTTTGGTTTTCTTGTGTTTATCCGTATTGGAATACACTTGTTTTTTAAGCCTATTTTAATTTCATTTTTCCAAGATAAATAGGACGATATTATAAATGGAGCATTAGAGGGTGTAATAAGTTTAACCAAAAATTTATAAATATTTTTAAATTTTTGGTGTCTAATAGTAGTTTTTGGATTTTCCACTCTACTTTTAAATTTGAATTTTATTTTTTTAGTTTTAATATTATTTTTTTCTAATATAATTGATTCAAAAATAGACTGATTCCAATCATCGGAAGAGATGAAATTTAAGAATTCAGACATATCATTAGGAACGTATTTTGAAATATTGCTTTCTGTTATTATAGAGAATAATTCTTCATTTAGCTCTAAGGCTTTTCGAATCATTTCCCATCTATCAAAAACAACTTGAAGATAAATTCCTAACCAAGGACCAATTAATATTCTCCAATATTTTTCAGGGTAGTTTACACCATGTATATGATTTAAACTTGAAGATAATCTGATGAGTAAATTTTCATATAAATTGATTAAATATTTATAATCTTTATAAAGCTTATTGCGATCATCCCAATGGTAGGGAATTACGGAATGATTTAAATTATGCCAGCTTTTTTTGCATGAGTATAGTTTACACCATTCCCCCAAGAAAATCACTTCTTTTTCATTACCCCATGTTTCTTTTATTGGGGTCACAACTAATAATCTTGCCATTAAAAGTTTTTGTCCATTCTTGTTTAAATTGAATTCCTGTTTTGAATCAAATTCCTCTTTAATCGACCTTAGGATAATTTATATTCATCTTGTCTAGTTTGTTTTTTACTTCTTTATCTTTTAATAATGATAATCCATATCTATTATAATTATTTTTGCTATGTGTGATTTCTCCACTCTTGTTATCAGCGCTTTGTTTTCTACATTCAACAATTAAAGATGTTAGTGGATCTCTATCAAATCCTGTTAGATTAAAATTTATTTCATATTTCCCAGACTTTTCATTATAATGATGAATTAAGTTGTTTTCTTTGTAAAATTTTTGATTTAAATTATTCCAAATAGGTTTAAGCCCTTGAACGTGAAGAGGAACAGTTAATTCGTTTACTACTGATTCACCGAATTTTTTTTGGGAAATTTCATTAAATCCAGAATTATTTAATAAAATTTCAAGCATTTTAAAATCATATAAATATTGATGAGCAACACCTGTAATGAATTCAGTTAAATTTCTATTTAGTAAAATAGTGTCTTGACCAGGGGAATTAAACCAATTAGCAACAATCCCCCCTTTTCCAAGATCTGTTCTTAAATTTGGATCCTCAAGTAGTGCCATATTAAAGAATTCGTCATCCTCACTTGCGTATGCCTTTAATATTTTTCCCATATCAGGCGTTAATATTCTTAGCACACCCCCAGGTTTTAAAACTCTGTTAAATTCATTTAACACTTCCTCAATTTTAATTTGTGGTATATGCTCTACAACATGTGAGCAAAAAATTATTTCTGCTGAATTGTCATCAAGATCTATTTTACTTGCGTCTCCAAGTATAGAATTTTTTTGACTAGTTTTTTTGTGGTCTAAAATATACCAATCGCTATTTGCCCAAATTGGAGATGCCCCAACATTAAGTTTTATATTAGTAGTCATGAATTTTTTTAATTTTAATTTACTTTCATTTATAGTTTACCAAACGGTTCTTCCTCCATCTGCTGATATTATTGAGCCGTTTATATAGCTTGATGAATCACTCAATAAAAATATTATCAGCCCATGATAATCTTCTTTTTTAGCCATGCTTCCTAAAGGGATCAACTCTGAAACTTTTTTAATAAATTCTGGATTTTGATTATTAATTACGCCTCCTGGGCAAATTGCATTTGATCTCACTTTTTTGTCTGCCCAATAGGTTGATAAATATCTGGTAAGACCAATAATACCATGTTTGGTTATTGAGTAAGTTATTGGTTTTACTGATTGCTTATCATCTAATAGGCCTTCCTTTTTATATAGATTTTGATTTGGAGCCACTAGGCCTAAATCGGAAGAAACATTTATAATACTTCCACCCGATAAATTTTTAGAAATTTGGAAACCATAATACTTTGAACATAAAAAAGAACCTTTTAAGCTTACATCAAGGTCTTGATCCCAAATTTCAATTGGAAAATTTTCTAGTCTAGAAAA
>MDTC01029076.1_pt1 | contig 18899 bp, 17 predicted proteins | sample 811181 | NCBI WGS metagenome assembly MDTC01 (sample SAMN05326644, study PRJNA326480) | marine metagenome | isolation source: seawater | place: Pacific Ocean: North | collected 2011
CCACACCCAGTAGGATCGATTACTTTCTCTGTGGGGTAAGCAGGCAAAGAAACTATTTCTTCACCATGAAAAGCAATCACGCCAAATTCTCCACGCTTTACTACTAAAGTCTTACAACCCGTCATTTCAACTACTTTTTTAGAGGCTCGAATGAAATTTTCATCATCGGCAATCATCTTTACTTCACCATCGTTAATAATTATCAAGTCTACTCTTTTCATTACCGCAAGTAAATCATCCATAGCAGTAGTTATCCACAAATTCATCGAATCTAACATTGATAGTCTTGAATGTTGAACTTGATCTAAAACTTTAGATTGTAAAATAGGAAGTAAATTGGCACAAAATAGAATCGATGGCTTGGTTGCAAATTCTGGCACCTTTGGCTCAAACTCGCCAAAAACATTCAATTGCGTATCATGAGTTTGAGCAACACCCATATCGCCATGATAAGAACCGGCCCATCTGAAGGTATTTCCTTCTGCAGTTTCAATACCTCGAAGGTCCAAACCTAAATCTTCTAGAGACTTACGGTCTTCATCCAAGAAATCATTTCCTACAACTCCAACGAGTCCAACTGAACCTAAATTCAATCTCTTAGCATGGAATTGGCTAGCAATTCCACCATATATTGCTGATCCGCCTAGCGCATCTTCGATTTTCCCCTCAGGCGACTGCACACTATCGTATGCAATACTCCCAACCATTACTACGTCCATTTCAACACCTAACCTAATAATTCTTGATGATTATCAATATACTGAATTGTGACATCTCTATTCAAGAAATCTTCCTCATCCATTATCCTTCTGTGAAGGGGGATGAGATGTTGAACTCCAGTAATTGTTGTTTCATCTAAAGCTGTACGCATTCTCTTGATAGCATCATCTCTATCTTTACCCCAAGTAAGTAACTTGGCGAGAAGTGAATCGAAACAACCTGGCATTTCATAGCCAGCATGAGCGTGAGTATCACACCTAATTCCATATCCTGAAGGGAAATGACATTCCCATAGACGACCTGGACTTGGAATGAATTCTTTTGGATCTTCTGCATTTAGTCTACACTGTATAGCGTGCCCTCGCCACTCGATATCCTCTTGCTTCATAGGCAAGTCTTCTCCTTGTGCAACTCTAATTCCTAGTTCCACTAGATTATGTCCTGTGATTAATTCTGTAACAGTGTGCTCTACTTGTACTCTAGGATTGACCTCTAGGAAGTAAAAATCTCCACTTGAATCTCTCAAGAATTCAAAGGTGGCTAGCCCCTTGTAGCCAACTGTTTCAGCACCCCTACAAACGAGATCTCCGATTTCTGCTCTTTTTTCATCGGAAAGCCATGGTCCTTCTTCGACGAGTTTCTGATGACGACGTTGAATTGAACAGAACCTTTCACCAAAATGAATCGCATTCTTGCCATCTCCAAGGACTTGAAATTCGACGTGCTGCGCTCCTTGGATATATTTTTCAACAAATACTCTCTCATCACCAAAAGCAGATTTTGCTCTTGATTGACATAGTTTCAAGGCGCTAGCAAATTCTTCGCCTTTCTCGACTATTTGCATACCGATGCCACCGCCTCCTGCAGCCGCTTTAATTATCACAGGATAGCCTATTTCTTCAGCTAATTTACTTGCAACTTTCTCATCTGATATCGGTTCAGAAGAACCTTTTGCAGTTGGTAACCCCGCTGCCTCCATAGCTGCCCTGGCTTCGATTTTATCACCGAGTAGGGTGATCACATCTGCTGAAGGGCCAATGAATGTAATTCCTTCTTGTTCAAGTCTCCTAACAAAATCTGCATTTTCAGCTAAAAATCCATATCCGGGATGAACTGCATCACATTCCAACTCTTTAGCAGCCTTTACTACTGCTTCAATATCCAAATAGGAATCTAGTGGGTTAGAACTGTAAATTGGATAAGCGATATCGGAGAGCCTCACTGGAAGCGATAATCGGTCTTCACGGCCGTGAATAATCGCTACTTCAATGCCCATATCTCGTAATGTTCTAAGTATTCTAAGAGCGATTTCGCCACGGTTCGCAATCAACACACGCTTGAATCCCATAACACCCTGTGAGTCGAGACATTCTAAGAGGCAAACGGTTAGAATGTTAGAAATTTTATCGGAATGTTATGCAATAAACCGGTGAATAATTTCCTTAAAACTACCACAAAACTCCAAAATAATGCTTTAAAAAATAAATTTATGGAAAAAATTGATATGATAATACATATATGGAATGTCATGGCGGAAAATGACAAAACAGGCGCGGAGATTGTGGCCGAGTTAGGCGGCAAAGATTTGAATCGAGATGGACGAGTAGTAAATCTGGTGATTTGTGGGAACTCGAAATTCTACGATTATTCTTGGCTAGAAAACCAATTGGACTTGTGGGTGGAAAAATATGCTTACCCCGATATGATAATTCTTGGTGGTGCTAGTGGAGTCGATTTCCTTGCTGAAAGGTGGGCGGATAACAATAATATTCCATTAGCGGTTTACAATGAAGCTTGGTCAAAACCGAGGCCGGATTTTGTCAAAGATAGTGGCAGACCTGAAGCGGTTTCCTCATTAGCAAAAGAAATGCTCAATAATGCCACTCATATGTTGGCATTCCCTGGACCTGACTCTGTTTGGACAAAGAAAATGATGGAAATGGGCGTTCAAATGAATGTACCAATTGAATGCGTTGAGTTGCCAACTAGTGGCCTGTGATCAATATACGTCACGGAGATATCGCTTTTCTTCCCTCATCATTGTCTTTTCAATGAAGTGAGTTGCATCTGCCTCTGATAAACCGCCATGTTCTTGGGCTATTTCTATCAACGCTCTATGTACATCTTTGGCCATGTATTTCTTGTCCCCACAGATGTAGAAATAAGCGCCTCTTTCGAACCATTCCCAGACTTCAGCACCATGTTCTTTTAATCTGTGCTGAACATATATTTTCTCTTCTTGGTCGCGAGACCATGCTGTTGTAAATCTATACAGGTGCCCTTCATCAATCCATGATTCTATCTCATCTTTATAATAAAATTCAGTCTTAGAAGATTGATCACCGAAAAATAACCAATTCTTACCATTGCCACCATCAAAAACTCTTTGCTCCATGAATGCTCTAAATGGGGCAATCCCAGTCCCAGGTCCAACCATGATGATATCTGTCGACTTATCATCGGGCAGAACGAAAGATTTTGTTGGAGACATGAATACTCCGAGTTTCTTACTAGTTGTTCCGATTTCATCCGCCATGAATTGAGTGCACAATCCCCCTCTGTCTCTACCGTGATAACTGAATCGGACAATACCGACAGTCAACTCAACATATCCTGGATGCGCATCATGGGAAGATGCGATAGAATAGAGTCTCGGTTTGAGTCTTGAAATCAATTCAAAAAACTCTTCAGGAGTATACTTCACATCAAATTCCCTCATTATATCGACATAATCTCTTGTCCACAGATAATCTTCAATCGCTTTCTCATCTCCCACTATAGCAGCGACCTTCTCACTAGGGTCATCAGATGGTGCAGATTTTGCGAGTCCTGGTGGTAAATCTCCTTCTCCAGATGAGTTCCAAGTATCTTTTCCACGAGAACGTGAAACTATTTTCACCGAAATTTTCATTCCAGAAGATACTACCTTTTGAGTCAATGATTGAACAAATTTCTTACCTGCTAGGTGTACTTCAAAATCTTTCTTCAAAGCATCATAAAGGGTTCTCTCTCCATTATGGGTAGTTACCATTTGTTCGGGGTCCCAGCCTTGAACTTCAAGTAATTCCTCTACGATATGAGGCGGGTTTTCTGATACAACTCCGAGTGCATCTCCAACTTTGTAATCTAAACCTGAATCGCCTAATTCAAAAACGATATGTCTAGTTTCTTTGCGAGAGCCTTCTCCATTCAGAATAAAATTATCCGTGATGTTAGTCATGTACGGATTTTTTGCGGACCAATCAGACATTCTACCACCGATAGCATAGCGCTATGATGAACCCACATGGGGATTGTTTATCATCATTTTTAATTTTAGATTTTTTTAAAGCATAAAATTGTCGATTAAAACAATATCTAATTACTCATGGGCATTGTTATGGCGCACAAGGTAAAGATGCTTGGAACAGGCAATGCCTTTCTTCCAAACGGGCGCTTACATTCTCATGTTTTAATCGATGGCAAGCATTTGATTGACGCCCCACCTACCGCACTAATCGGCCTACGACACAATGGCATATCGGTTAATACAATTGAAACTATATTCATCACTCATCTACACGGAGACCATGTTTTTGGACTGCCATTCCTATTCTTAGAGAGACAATATATTTCTGACCGAGAAGGTAACTCTCCATTGAAAATTATTGCTGCCCCAGGTGCAAAAGAACGAATTACAACTCTATGTAATCTTGCTTATCCTGGAAGTCTAGAAAAGTTTCTAACTCAAATAACATGGATTGAAGATACGACTGGAATTACTGATGATGGTTGGTCTTGGGAGAGATTTAGAGTCCATCATGATGATTCCGTGGATCCATTCGGATACAGATTCGAATCTTTAGATGGGGCGAGCATAGTTCATAGTGGAGATTCTGGACCATGTGATTCACTTTACCAAGCGATTGGAAGATCTCAGTTAGGGGTTGTAGAGATGGGATTTCCCGAATGGGTAGATAGTGACCATCACCACAAACCTTCGGATATTCAGAAATTAGCAGATATGTATCCCTCGACAAAATTTGTTATTACTCACACATATATCGACGATAAAGATTCAAAGTTTCCTAAAATAACCGAGTCAAACTTCCCCAATCATCCAAGTAATGTTCACCATGCATCTGACGGTGATGAATTCTTTTGGGAAAATGGACATTGGAAATAAGTCGAAAAATGTTATTTTTTGGCAAAATTATGCCTTGATAATGAAATTAAAATTTATTTCTAAACCTGCCAAAATATAATTTTGATTCCATTTTGAGTGGACATGCTTATGAGGGGGACTCGGACTCCCCGATATCATCGCACTTTGTCCTAACGGCCATTGTTTCGATGCTAAGGCTTGGTGAACGTATGACAGACAACATTTTCGATGGTTTCCTATCTCGAAAAACGTTGTTCAAAAACAAAGAAATTCTTCGCCATGACTATCAGCCACAAAATCTGCCACACAGAAAAACTGAAATCGAGACTTTATCATTCAATCTAGTTGAAGCTCTAAAAGGACATATTCCATCTAATATGACTCTTTATGGAGTCACTGGAGCAGGTAAGACTGCTGTAACTTCTTTTGTTTGTGATGAACTGGAAAAGAAAGGTCTGGAACTGAAGAGGCCTGTTCAATCAATAATGGTTAACTGCCGACAAATCGATACTCAATATAGAGTTTTGAGTCACATTGGAAATTCACTATTAGAAAGTCATGAAATCGATGAGATTCCTTTTACTGGCTGGCCTACTGATAGAGTGTTTGGTGAATTGATTAAAAGAATGGATTCTCGAAAAGGAGTATTTGTTATTGTTCTTGATGAAATAGACCACTTAGTACGTAAAGCAGGAGATGATTTACTGTATAACTTGACAAGCCTGAATGCATCGCTTAATCATGCCCGTGCTTGTGTTATTGGAATCTCAAACGACTTGAAATTCACTGACTTCCTAGACCCAAGAGTTCGCTCAAGGCTTGGACAATTGGATGTTATCTTCAATCCTTATGATGCGGAGCAATTACAAGATATTCTAAGACAACGATCTAAATTATCTCTTAATGAGGATGTTCTTGGAGATGGCGTTATCGCACTTTGTGCTGCACTTGCTGCACAAGAGCATGGAGATGCTAGATGCGCACTTGACTTGCTTCGTGTATCGGCTGAAAAAGCAGAACAAAGTGGTTCTCAAATGGTAGAACAACATCACGTCAGGTCTGCTCAACATCAAATTGAGTCAGACCAAATGACTCCAATAATATCTAAATTACCTAGCCAACAGAAACTAGTTTTGTCTTCAATTTTAATCAATGAGAAAAATGGATTAAGAAATATTCAAACCGGCGAAGTTTATGCTATCTACACTCAAGCATGCAGATTCGTGGGTCAAAATGCATTGACTCAAAGAAGAGTTTCGGGATTGATTTCAAATCTTGACATGCTTGGACTAGTTACGGCTAGAACAATTAGTAGAGGTAGATACGGACGTACAAAGGAAATCAATTCTTGTATTCCTCAAAATATTGACCCAATGCTGATAATGATTGAATCTGAACCACATATCGAAGATGTGTTTTCAAATAATTATAAGCATCAGAGCCGACTATGATTGTATTTTATTACTAAATGAAACTATTTTTTGTTCGGTGTTCTTATATCTATAATGCAGGTGGCCAAATTTATGAGTGAAGATAACGATGACTCTACAAGCGTCCTAGAGATGATTATGAATCCTAACAAAACACTCGCTAACTGGTTTATTTCATTAGGATTGTTAGGACTTTTGCTCGCTATTCTAAATCTTGCAGGTTGCATTCACCCAAGTTACAGAGTTTCTTGGGGAGGAGTATTCACTCTAGAGGCAACCAACAAAGCCTTTGGTAGTATAGAAGATGCTTCTGCATTTGTAGCATCTGATGCAATTTTTATGGCTCTTTGTGCTGGCCTCGTTTTCCTAGGATTTAGAACAATAAATCAACAAGAAGGTGGCGTCGCAGCATGGTTCAAATCTATTTTTGTCAATGAAACTTGGCCTGCATTAGCCGATCCTTCCGTCGGTGGATGGTCAAGACTTGCAGGTGCATGGTGTCTTCTTCTTGGGGTTGTCAACTACCTATACTTTGGATTAAATTCCATAGGCTGGATTGACCCTGGTGTTTACTCAGTCACGATTGCTCTTCTATCATTTGGCTTAGCTCTAAACTACTTTTCATTCGCTCCAGAGGGCGATGAAAATTTGGACTGAGTAAATCTACTCATTTCGAGAATAAACGGCGATGGCCATTTTTCCCTGTTATAGAGTCAATTACTCCCAGTAGTAATCCCTTCCATAGTGCTAGACTCCACTGTAGTGTCAATGCTCTCAAAGAAAACAAAGCTATTATCTTCGGTTTATTACTTTCTCGAATCGAACCTCTAATTACAACCCCTAAAGGCCCTCTTAAGAGTATAAACTGATGTAAAATCAATAATGAAATTGTCAAAATAAGCATCTTGAACTCCCACCACTGCTTTACTACCTCCCAATCTAAACTATCTGAAGTTAGTAATGAATAGATAAATGGCAATCCTGAGACCAATGCACTAATCCAAAGAGGAGCTACCATCAAAACAATTGTTGAACTACCAATAAAATCTAAATCTGGACCCTTTCTTCTTCTTCGAGGAAAATTTCGTATTATTCTAACGTGAGCACGGGCATCTCTAGACCTCTTTGCCAAAAATCGTTTACGTCCTGATTCTGGTACGTGAGAAACTAATGCATCAGGGGCATAAACAATAGTTCCTCCATTTTCGATAAGCCGTAGACTAACCTCCATGTCCTCTGCATGATACCACTTCGGATTAAAACCACCAATCTCAATCAAAGATTCTCGATGAAACATTGAACATGGCCCATTTGCTAAACTAGTACTTCTAGGCCTTGAACGATATTTAGATGCGATTTCTACCGATCTAACTTTACTGATTAAATCAGAGGCTCTTTCGAAAATTGTTCTTCCTGTTACTGCCACTACTTTCTCTTCGGTAGAAACTGGATTAGACTCTGAAAACAAATTAGCAATCCATGTTTGCTCGGGCCTTACATCGATATCGGTGATTGCAACCCATTCTCCTTTTGCATTCTCCAACGCTAATTGCCTTCCTGAAGATAATCCAGTTGGAGGTTGAGTTAGAACATAAACAGGAACTTCGCTATCTTCATCATGCCATTTTTGTAGGCACTTAGTTGAACCATCGGTAGACCCATCATCTATTGCGATAATTTCTAAGGGCCGATAAGTTTGATTTTTTAATGCCTCTAAACATCCATCCACCCAATCTATACCATCTCTAACACATACTGTGATTGAGATTAAGGGGTTTTGCGAGACCATTATTTCACCTCAAACATACTCAAAAGTTCACGGCATCTTTCTTTTACCGCTAATGTTGTAATCTGTGAAACAACTCCTACATTTGGTTGCCCATAAAGGACAACGCTACCTATTGGTGCTAAGCAATGAATGTAAAGAGGCGCTAAATCTTCTTCTCCATCAACATTTATTACAACTGAATTTTGGCTAAATATTGCTCCTTCTATTGATTCTAATAAAGATGGAGTCAAACAACCGGCAGGGTTAGTGGAGTTTTTTACCTCATCAAAACGACCCATGTCGACAATATCACTTTCTGACAAAGCGATTCTCTTAGTCATTCCATCAATCAATCCAATATCTGGAATTACTTCCATATCGAGTAATGTCTTTACTGTTACATCACCTACTGCTATGATAGAACCACGCTTTTCTGGTAAACTTTCTAGAGCAGAAGACATTGCTACCTCTGGTAAATCTCCTGGTCCTGAATATATTTGCCCCATTGGAGTCTTTAGTTCACTGTCTAAAATCGGAGCCATTTTGATGACATTATTTCTTTGAATATCATCTATCCAAGGATTACCATCTCGATCTACAAATCCGCCTCTAATTCTTGATGAACTCAATATTTCACCAAATGAATCGATTATATGTGGGACATTGATAATCTTTAATGCAGGTAAATTGTTTTTAATTCTTGAATCATTTATTTGTTCGCAATTATGAATAGTTTCTTGTGTGGCAACGATACTATCTGCTGTTTTGTGATTTGGAGCAGGCCCGAATTTATCAATTAATGGAAATATCTGAATATTAGAATCATTATTTTTAGACGCCCAATCTAGTATATGTTCAACTCTAGTTTCATAATCTTCTACGAAGGGTGATTTCATAGAGGCCATATCATCAATTGTCACATGAACTTCTACTTTGGATGATTTTTTACAAGCTGCTGAAAGTAATAAACTATGACCCGAATGAAATCTATCAAAAGTTCCACCAACCAAACAACATTTCAATTGTTTAGTAGCCACCATATCTAGCCGTGGAACCCATTTGCTCTTTGAGTCCATCGCTAATTTCTAACGGAAAAATATGTTTTGAGCAGTTCAAAAAAAAACTCAGCACTGTGCCCCGACACCTAACGGCCCATTTCATTGCAATGCTCGAGGGCCTGACCCTCGGTGTCAGGGCGTGCTGTCCGGAAGGGTGGTTGTCTTGTGTTCATCCTATCGTCGCACAAGGACCCATAACCAACCGGTTGGTTTACCGCTTTTGCACCAAAGGTCATTCCTCGAAAGGTCCCTTTGGTCTTCGATAGCGGACCGTACCATTGGTATCAGACTTCATTGCAATTTCACAGTAGCTCTGCCAGATGTTGCGGGTACGGCAATTAGTCGGCTGAACAATACTTCTTGAACTCATCGTATCAATCAGTTAACAGACATTCTGTGTAATATCTAGCAAAAAGTAGAGATGCTACTTCCTTATCTCCCGATTCTAAAATAGTAATATCAATACTAGGCCATTCACTAGAATCCCTTACTAATAAGCTTACCAAAGGATGAATTCTACCTGCTGGTAAGTTTTGATTTTGTTCATTGCTAAATATCATTTCATAGGCATCAAGAAGAGAATCACTACCAACTCCTTCTTCGATTATCAAAATATGGAGTAATTCGTTAGAATCCAATATTTTAGATGCGAATGTTTCTTGAAATCCAGGTGGGCCACATTTTTCTCCTTGAGATCTAGAAATTATAGCAGGCCATGGAAGGTATTTTTGAGATAACCAATTACGGCCTGATGTCGAATTTAATTGAATCTTTAACCATTCATAGCCTTGATTTAACCACCACTTAAATGGTAAAATACTCATATATTTCCTGGACTGTTCCAAAGATATCGGGTTGTTATTAATCAAACTATGAACAAACTCTCCCCAGCAAAATAGTATGGAATCCTTAGGATGGACTTTGGAGGCACTAAGGCATAACTCAAGATTTCTTTGCCTTTGAGTAGTATTAGAGCCAATTCTGGGGAAGAGATTTGTTAAGATTTTTATTGCCATTCGTGGGGAATCTAACCATACTTCTAAGCTGGACTCAATAATTGCCTCAAAGTCCTTAGCCAATTTACTAGAACACAAAAGTACTGCAACAGAAAACCAGCCACACAATTTTGGATTTTCTAATAATTCTTCATATTCAATTAATTCTTCTTGATTTTTTTCAAATCTCTTTTGTATTTCCAATAATACTTCATCCTGCCATTTCAAACTAGCCTTTGGAAGTGCTTCAAATAAATCTCTAGTCGAAGTTTCTTTCAACGGAAGTAATTCAACCCATCCTTCCGGTAAAGTATCTTTAATCCTGATCCAACGTAAGGGTCTATTTTCACTAGGTGTTGCTATCCAAGAAGCCAATGGGAACTCAGTTTCAATTCGATTAGCCCATGATTCATCGCCTTTAGGAAACATTTCAAGAGCCGCCCATAATTTCTCTCTTTCTAAATAACTCATTGTATTATCAGTCATTATACCTAAATTCCAACCTTTATCAGTAAATGCTGCATGAAGTTGCATTGCATCTTTTGGAACGTATTCATGTACATTATTTGCTAGAATTTCTCCAGATTTTTTTGTGATTTCTACTTTGATTGATTGTTCACGTGAAATAACCAATTCAACCTGCCCAATCTTGGGTAATGATCTAAGCATCAGAGCAGAATCAGAAAGGTTCGATGCATCTCCGTTTCTAGTGACAAGTAGTCTACAAATCCTTGATTCGATCAACCTTTCAAGTATCTTTTTGTGCGAATCAATTGGCCAAATCCATTCAACTATCAAATCATAGCTATTCAATGATAGGAAATACTCAATCAATGAAGATGCCCCATTCTCTGAAAAACCTTTGATGTCAATATTGTAATTTATTTCATCGGACCACCGACAATCTCCAAAATCTCTAATTAAGGCTCTTTGGATTGAAATGGGGACATTAGAATTCTCTTTTTGTGATAAGAAAGATTTTACTGAATCTAATAAAACGATAACTTTGTCCTCTTTCATTCGTGGATGCTGTTTTCTAATCCAAAAATCAATCATACTTATTGGAAGAGTTTTACTTTCCCTTTTTACCGGGTAGTCTCTAATTATTATAGCATCATTAGATAGAGCATTGATGGCCAAAGATGCATCTAAATTAGAAGTTAAATGGCCATGGATACTTTGTGAAGGAAAAATTTGAACTTCAGAATCGATAACCTTGCCAAATAAATTCTTTCCATTTGACAAACCATTCGGCAGTGAAGAAATATTTTTGGGCACTGAAAACCAAGTTCCTGGGGCGAGGTTCCATTGCTTCTCAAAATTAAATAAATATGCTCTTACAACAATTATGTACTGATTTTTTTCTGTCCAATCATCTAAAGTTCCTGTTGTTTGTAATTCTTGCCTTGGAGCGGGCTTGAAAGACTTGAGGTCATACCATTTTGGTTGGATATTTCTAACCGTTGCCCATCTCACCCCTATATTTCCGATGGAAATTAATTCACCATTGGAATCATAATCAGATGGGTCAAAAGGTAGTGGTAAAAGTGAAGATGGTACATTATTTACATAACCAAGTAATAACATAGGCCCATTAGAATCTAAGATAATCGCATCCTTACCTTCAGGAATTTCATTAACATATAGTTCTAAACAGCCCACTGCATCTTGTTCTAGTCTCTCGCGCCCCTTGGCAGTGATTCTATGTATAGCTCCTCTAATTCCTGTTTGGTCATCTCTAATGATGTCTCCAGATTCCCGTAATTGACTTAGTGCTAAAGATGCATGAGGCATACGTAAATCGAGGGCTTGAGCGACATCTGATACTGAACCGCCCGAATCGATTAGCCATTCTAAAATACGCTTGTGATAGTTACTTCGGATCCTTTTCGCGGACACCTGAGTCACCATGAGAACCTCTGAGCAGCCGCCATTGTTAAAACCTTCACTAAAAATATCAATTAGTTACTTATAGTTACACATTTCCTATGGAATCATAAAAAATAACTTCATACCGTTCATGATAAGTTCATTTTTTACACTGAATTCAGTTATCAAATGTAACCAACTATCAAAAGTTGGAGGAACTATTATATCAGCGACCGCCGTCCTGTACTTTAGTGGCAAATACCTACTAGGTATCGGCTGCGTGACAGTGAGATGAAAAATATGAAAACTACTAGAATAAGAGAGAAAATAAAGAAATTTTTAGGTGACCGACCACGCAATACTGCTGAAATTCTAGAACATATCAATAGCACTATGCGTCATGGCACAACAAGCCAACAATTAGGTAATGTACTATCAAAAGATAAAGACATCGTCAAGGTAGGATATATCAAGAGATCTGGAATACTATCTGGCGGATATGATATCTGCGAGTGGGCTACACGCACATGGGTTTCTTCTAACTGCCCTGGTTGGGAAGAAGGAACTCCAATAATTATCGATCAAGAAGGAAACGTCACAACTGGAGCATCAAAGTTGAACGGCGGATTCTAATCACTGTTATCGGTTAAAATCTTGTGGAAATGATGAACTCCTTTCTCCATTGTCGGAGAGTATCTGCCCCTTTTGTAACTTGAACTCCTCATACCTAACTGACAAGATTCAACTATGAATTGGTCTTCCAATTCTACTTTATCCAAATCTCCCCCTGCACCTTTACCCAATAATTCTTCATCTAAAATGAAACCAGAATAACAAATCTCGGTCGTATCAACTGTAATCGGCTTAACCAGATTTAGAGAGAGGCCCCATGGATAGAAATTTAACATGATATTGGGATAAAGCCACCAATAATATGCAGCGATTTTCTTTCCACTATCTTGATGGTCTTCAGGAATATCAAAATATGGCACTCCTTCTTGAGCGATTCCTATTTGTAACACGCTGTTTTCAAACAATTCTGTTTCATACTGATTATATTCTAAAGCATTATTCAAATCTTTATGGACAAAGGGTATGTGAAAACCTTCAAGATAATTATCCACATACAACGCCCAATTTGCATTGATAGTATAATTTCGCTCACGACTGGAATCATAATTCATCTTTTCCAAATCCAAAAAATTCATTCTTTCGGAAATATCTTTTATCCAGTTACTAAATGACGATTTTGGCTCTTGAGAAATAAATATCAAATCATTCCATATTTCTAAATTAAAATTTTGTAAATTATCGTCTGGCGATGGAAAATCGACTGCTTGTTCAAATTCGGGCATATGTTTTAATTTTCCATCCAAAGAAAATGTTCTGCCATGATAAGGACAAGTCAAGGTTTTCTTACATTCTTTTTCATTTTGTAGAATCATGCCTCTATGGGTACAAATATTTGAAAGACAGTTAAATTGTCCTTGGGATTTTGTTATGACCAATTGTTCTTGATTTATACTGATTGGAAGAATTGTATTTTCCTCAAACTGAGAAGTATGACCAATAAAATTCCAAGTTGACTTGAATTTAGATAATGTCGATTCAAAAATTTGTGGGTCTGTGTAATACTTTGATGGTAAAGTTTTGGCTCTTGTAATATCAAGATCAATCTCCACCATGTGTTAGGGGTGAAGGTTCTCAGTTTTGGAACTATTGAAATCAATTTTTGTAAATTGACAAGGCTTCCTCCACGGAAGCGCCTTTGCAAATAATTGCATGACATGCAGCGGTCATCCTAACTGCATCTTCAGTTTCTTTTTGGTGAATGTTTCTTCCAGTAGCTGCTCCCCTACATCCTGAAATATTCATTTGATCCCATAGTCTTTGTAAGAATTCTTTAGGAGGCAAAGTTCCGCCACCTGAGCAAATTATTCCAGTCCTACCTGCTGCTTGTGAAGCAATCGCAAGAGATTCTGGTTGGGTCATTCCTTCCCATGCCTTCGGATAATTGACCTTAGCAAAATCCGCTCCAATACAGGCGGCTACACCTGCTGCACCCGAAATCAATTGTGGGTCTTTTTCATGAATTACCGCTTTTCCTCTAGGGTACATCCAAACAACCGAAACCATGCCTAATTCATGGGCTTGTCGAATGAATTGTGCGACTTCAGATAACATTTCATGTTCAAATTCACTACCAATATAAACGGTGTAACCAATTCCAACAACGTTAATTCCGTTATGAACAAGTGACATTACATCATCCATATCCCATAATGCTTGGGAAATTGGGTCTCTTTGACCTGTTCCGACCATATGAGATTTAGAATTGAGTTTAACCAAATACGGGATATCTGGATAATCTCTGGCATAATGCGAAATCAAACCTAATTGACCGGCAAGAACTCCAATTGTACCATTTTCATGGCATCTCCTTCCAATTTCAAACAAATGTTCCGGGTCATTCGAAGTGAGTGGAATTAGATCTCCGCCATCATAGAAATCATCATTTAGATGTTCGATTTTTTGGTCGCATGCAAAAAGATTCATTCTACCTGTACCTGCTGTTGCAGCATCCATATTTTGGATAAAAGTATCAACTAGTTCATCTGGAACATCGGCTGGAACATGGTATTTGGTCATCTTTATCACACCTAATCAAAATAATCAGTTACCGGTGAAGTTAGCAACTCGCTTCTCTACATAAGCAGCGATTCCTTCTTTGGCATCGCTACTGTTGAAAAGTGCTGCTTGTAACTCACGCTCAAGAGCCAAATGGTATTCGAATGGAATCTCTGGACCAGTTTGGCAAGATCTCTTGATGTTTCCAACTGCCTTTACAGCCTTGTTTGGAAGTGTAAACTGAGTGCACCAGTCAAGAATATCTCTTCTGAAATCTTCAGCACTACCTTCCCAGATATGATTGATAAGATTACATGAATGAGCATCTTCAAAAGACATTAGTTCGCCTGTAACCATCATTTCAAGAGCCTTGGCCTTTCCAATTAGTCTTGTTAAGCGAGCGGTACCTCCTGTACCTGCTAGAACTCCAAGGTTAATTTCAGGAAGTCCGACCTTACCGGAATTCTTTCTTGCGATTCTGATGTCTGCCGCCATAGCGATTTCTAAACCGCCACCTACTGCGTGACCATTGATTGCACAAACCACTAATTTTGCAGTTTGTTCTAATCTTGAAAGTGTTTCATTAGCGTGAAGACAGAAATTATACTTGAAACCTGGAGTTACACTATTCAACATTTGAATGGATGCTCCAGCTGAAAAGAAGGATGCCCCATTACCTGTTAGAACAATACATGTTACATCATCATCAAATCTTGCCTTTACGATTGCTTCGTCAATATCTCTCATCATACCATGTGTATAGGTATTAGGAGAACGGTCATTTGGTCCATCGAGTGGAGCGCCAGCAGAATTAGATGTTAATTCAATAACTGCTATTCCGTTATCTGTTACTCCGTAATTTACCAATTTGTTCGGCATTGGTTCTAGTTTCAATCCATAAAGGTCGCTCATATTTATGCCCAAAAGGAAACACATTAAGAACAAATCGCCCACTATTTTTCTGAGATAGTGGCTGAATCTGAATCATCCTGGAAAGAAGTTTTACCCCCTCCACGACGTATTGCATCCCATTGTTTACCAATTTCTTCGGCTTGTTTAGACTGTTGCCAGATATCTCTTTTCTTGGCTTTTCTAAATGGCATTCGCCTTACTCCTCTCCCCATTGCCTTGGAATCTTTTTCTAACATGAAAGGACTAACCATTCTGTAAAGTATTTTTTTAGCAAAGGTTGGTTTGAATAATTTAGCAATCCAAACCAAACCATCTCCTCGTTTCTTTTGGTCTTTCATCCAAGAACGACACATACGCTTGAACATTCCATCTCCAACCCTATTCATCAACCAACGGTTGGCAACACTTGTTCTAACATAAGGCATAAGTTGAGTTCTTACTTCTTTTTCATAATCACATTCGCCAAGAATGTCTTTTGCTGCAAGAACTCCAGACCAAATTGCCATTCGCATCCCAAAGCCCCACATGAAATCCTGTAATCCTCCCGATTCTCCAACATAGTATCGGCCATCTTGCTTGTAATTTCGATTGATTGTGAAATCTCCTTTACCTCCAACTCTTTTTATCGGCTTTCGGTTTAAGTTTGGATAATGATTTTCATACCAAGCAATCGTTTCATTGAGAAATCGTTCACTCTTCTTCTGCTTACGCCAAAGACATGTACAAATCAGTCCAACTCCATCTATTATAATCAGGTATGAATATGCCCCAGGTGCTAACTTGTCATTTAGTTGGAAACCGATATGATTAGGGTGATCTGTATGAAATATTTCCCCATAAGCTACTGCCGAAGTACCTTTGGGACCACATGCAATAATTTGACAATCCTCTTCTTTCACTCTAGATTTATAGTGAATTTTCACGCCTGCTTCAAGTGCTTGTCGCTTTAGACCCTGGTCGATGGCATGAGATGAAGTACCTCTCTCAACTATTCGGTAAGAGATCTTTGGAGATTTGGCTTGAGTAATTTCATCATCTGGATGGATTAAATCTACAACTTTGAACTCAGTTGCTTTAAACTCCGTGATATCAAATCCCCATTCGACTAATTGGTCGAAAAAGTCAACATCCATACTCCAGTTTTCTAATGCTTGGAAATCACCATCAAACCGAGCCCCAGAGTCATCTCTGATGTCGTGAACATGAACTTCTTTACCCGCTTTAGCAAGTATGGTAGCAGCCGCTAAACCAGAGAGTCCTGCTCCCATGATTTGTATCGGCTCATCTCCCGCCATGATGACCGCATGTATGAGTGAGGTTTGAATGATGCGCATACTTCGCATCACTATGGGCGGGCATATTATAATCGAAAATGCCATAGAAAAAATCGATTCTGATGAATTGAAAGGTAAGATGAATCTCGAGGGTTGTGGTGCAGTCGTCTCTTTTTTAGGAATCACAAGAGCACAAAAAGATGGTTCGGAGGTCATTCATCTAGAATTTGATGCCTGGTTGGACAAGTTACCATCTGTACTGCACAGATTAGCCGAGCAAGCGGTTGAAGACTTTGGAGTAATCAGTGTGGCAATGGCCCATCGAGTTGGAATTGTAAAAGCCAACGAAGACATAGTTGCTATTCATGTTGGAAGCGCTCATAGAAAAGCGGCATTCAAAGCCTGTGAATGGTTAATCGATGAATTAAAAAATCAGGCGCCTTTATGGAAAAAAGAAGTCACAGATGCTGGGGAAGAATGGAAATCTGGACTAGGTTGAGGATTTATATGGACAAGAAGATAAAAGCAATCGTAGAAATTGGCGAGAAACCGATTATTGAAAGAAGAGCAACTGCAACTGGTATAGTGAGTCTATCAAAACAATCTTTTGATGCAATAAATCATGGTAGTGTTGCTAAGGGAGATGTCATTCAAGCATCGACAATTGCGGCTATTCAAGCGGTAAAAGAAACACCCCGAATCATACCTCATTGCCATCCTATTCCGCTGGAAGGGTGCGATGTTGATTGGTCGTGGGAAGGTCAAAATCTAAGATGTACAGTTTCAGTATCTGCTCATTATAAGACTGGAATTGAAATGGAAGCATTAACTGGTGTATGTGCCGGTTTACTTTGCGCTCTAGACATGGTGAAATCATTGGAAAAGGATGGAAATGGACAATATCCTGAAACAATAATTTCTGATGTAAGGGTAATTGAAAAGTTCAAAAATGAAAATTGACTTCAACCGCTTCATTCATGGAATAGACGCGTTAGCATATGCACATGGGAAGCGTATCTGACCTCGCTAGTCATTTCCTCGAAGCAGTTGACCAAGCCGCTATTGCTAGCGCGGCTTGGCGTGGAAAGGGAGAAAAGGATGCTGCAGATGATGCTGCTGTTGAAGCAATGCGTCGTACCTTCGACAATGTACCGTTTGATGGGCGTGTAGCAATAGGCGAGGGTGAAAGAGATGAAGCTCCTATGTTGTTTATTGGAGAACAACTTGGTTGTGAAATAGGCAACCCTAATGTTCCAAAAATTGATATTGCAGTAGACCCTTTAGAATGTACAAATAACTGTGCTTCAAATTCTCCAAATTCGATAGCGGTTCTTGCTGCTGCACCAAGAGGGACATTGCTTCATGCCCCTGATTGCTACATGGACAAAATAGCTGCAGGGCCAGAATTATCCGGCCACATCAGCCTCGAAGCAGATGTCGCTTACAATCTTGAGCAGGCTGCTAGTGTTCTAGACAAGCCGATCGGTGATGTGAAAGTTATCGCACTGGATAGGGAGAGACACAGTCAACTCTTCAAAGAAATAAAAATGGCTGGTGCTGATTTGCACTTGATTGGAGATGGAGATGTTTCAGGAGCCTTATGGGCTGCAAGGCCCGATGGTGAATTTGACCTCCTTATGGGAATTGGCGCTGCTCCTGAAGGCGTCATTTCGGCAGCAGCAATACGTGGAATTGGAGGTGTTTTTGAAGGCCGACTTGTTTTCCGTTCCGATGAAGAAGAGGCTCGAGCCGGGGAAATGATTGACGATGATCTAACAAGGCTCTGGAAAGCAAAGGATTTGTGTACTTCTGATGATGCTATTTTTGTAGCATCGGGAGTTTGTGATGGATACTTGCCTGGTGTGAAGATTGATGGTGATGAAATTCGAACATTTGCAGAACTAATAGATGTCGAAAAAGGAACTATCACTCGACATGACAGAGTTCATTGAATTGTGTGATTGAATGTCAGAGATAATTAAAATTGAGATTCGTTTACCAAACGGCCACTGGGCAGGGGATTCGTCTCGTAAATGTCCTTCTTCTAATTTACAAATTGTAGAAACAATGCCTCTAAGCAAGGGCAGAGGAACCGCACAAA
>MDTC01107708.1_pt1 | contig 18898 bp, 17 predicted proteins | sample 811181 | NCBI WGS metagenome assembly MDTC01 (sample SAMN05326644, study PRJNA326480) | marine metagenome | isolation source: seawater | place: Pacific Ocean: North | collected 2011
ACCGACTCGGTCCTGCACATCGCCGCCTCGCTCAACCGGAAGTCCGAGCGCGCCTGCCTGAACACCAACCTTCGAGGCGCACTCTCGGTGATCCGCCTCGGCAGGGCCATGGCGGACGGCGGCGGGCTGCGGCGCTTCTCCTTCGTGTCCACCGCCGCGGTCGCTGGGGAGCGCTGGCGCGAGGTGGTGCCCGAGGACCAGTCGATCCGCTGGGATCACCGCCAGTACGACCCCTACGCCCGCACCAAGGCCTTCGGCGAGCACATGCTCCGCGAGCTGCTCCCCGACGTCAGCACCATCGTCTTCCGCCCCTCGACCGTGCTCGGCGACGCGCGCTTCCCGGACACGACCCAGTGGGACATGGTCCGCGCGTACGTCTTCTTCGCCGAGCTGCCGGTGCTGCCGTGGGGGCCCGACATCCGGCAGGACATCGTCAACGCCGACTACGTGGGCGACGCGATCACCCACGTGCACCTGGCCGACGCACCGCGCTGGGACACCTACCACCTGTCGGCGGGCACCGGCTCGCGCAGCACCCGCGAGATCGTGCACGCCCTGGCCAGCGCCACCGGCAAGCCCGGCCCGCGCTTCTCCCGCCGGCTGAAGGGCCCCTTCGACGGCACGGTGCGCGCGCTCGAGATGCTCGGCCCCGGCGCGACGACCCAGCGGATGGCGGCCCTGCTGCGGGTGTTCCTGCCCTACGTCACCAACGACACCGTGTTCGACAACGGCCGTATCGTCGCCGAGCTTGGGCGCGCCCCGACACCATTCGTCGACTATGCCCCTTCGCTCCTCCACTATGCGAAGGAGAACGACTTCCGCTACCCCTACCGCGAGCTTCCGGCGGACTGACCGGGGCCACAATTCTCTCAAGCGGGCGGCCCCCGCCACCGATGGCGCGATCGGAGGCGCCTTGGCCGAACCCGCCCTGGACCTGATCAGCCTGCAGAACGCCCTTCACGACGCCCTCGAGCGCGCCGAGCGGGCGGAGCACCGCGCCCGCGAGGCCGAGACCTCCGCGGCGGCCGCGACCATGCACGCCGAGGCCGCCGAGCGCCGCGCCCAGCGGGCCGAGACCCACGTGCACCTCGCCGAGGCGCGCGCCCGCAAGTTGATGGCGATCTCCCGCCGCTATCGCAACCTGATCGCCCAGCTGCCGGACACGGATCTGGTCGTGTTCGACCAGGACCTCCGCTACCAGATCGTCGAGGGCCAGTTCTTCACCCGCTTCGTCGGCCGCGCCGAGGGCCAGACCCCGCGCGAGCTGTTCCGCCCGCAGGCCGCCGCCACCCTGGAGGGCCTGTACCAGCGGATCATGTCCGGCACCCACGACGACGACCAGATCGACCTCGACGGCCGCACCTACTACATCCAGGGCCGGCCCATCCGCGACGAGAACGACCGCGTCACCGGCGGCATGGTGCTCTCCCGCGACATCACCCGGCTCAAGCAGGCCGAGGCCGAGCTGCTCCGCGAGCGCGAGGCCCTTCAGGCGCTCGTCGCCCAGCGCGAGGTGCTGCTCCGCGAGGTCTACCACCGGGTGAAGAACAACCTCCAGGTGGTCAACAGCCTGCTCTCCCTGCAGAGCCGCACCATCGCCGATCCCGCCGCCCGCGACGCGCTCCAGGCCTGTCGCCATCGGGTGAACGCCATGGCTCGGGTGCACGAGCGCCTCTACCAGGCCCCCGACGTCGCCCGCATCGATCTGGCCGCCTACCTGCGCGACCTCACTGGCGAGGTCGATCGCAGCTACCGGGTCGGCACCGGCGTCATGGTGGCACTGGACCTCGAGCCGGTCGAGTCCGACCTCCAGCACGCCATCCCCATCGGGCTCATCGCCCACGAGCTGCTGGCGAATGCCTTCCAGCACGCCTTCCCCAGCGGCCGCGAGGGCACCATCCGGGTGGTCCTGAAGACCGAGGACGGCGCCACCACGCTGACCATCGCCGACGACGGCGTCGGGTTGCAGCCGAGCGAGCGCAAGACCCTGGGTACCCGACTGGTCAGCAGTCTGGCGGCGCAGCTGGGCGCGACGATACAGGTGGAGTCGCACGATGATCGGGGAACCCGCACCATCATCCACTTGCCTGGGGAGCCACGTTGAGCCACCGGATCTTGATCGTCGAGGATGAAGCGCTGATCGCGGCGGATCTCGCCGATGCGCTCTCCGAGCAGGGCTACGCCATCGCGGGCATCGTCGGCACTGGCAACGAGGCGATCGACGCGGTGGCGAAGACCCCGGTCGACCTGGTCCTGCTGGACATCAACCTCCGCGGCGAGCTGGACGGCATCCAGGCCGCCAGCTCCCTGCCCGAGCCCCGGCCGCCGGTGGTGTTCCTCACCGCCCACGGCGACGACGGAACCCTGCGCCGTGCCGAGAGCGTCGAGCCCGCCGGCTACCTGGTGAAGCCCTTCGAGGAGCGCACCCTGTACGCCACCGTGCGCATGGCCCTGTACCGCTCCCGCGCCGAGCGCGAGCGCAAGGCCCGCCTGGCCATGGTCAGCTCCGCCCTCGACCGCATCGACCGCGCGGTGCTGGCCCTCGACCCCGACCACATCGTGCAGCTGACCAACGCCGTCGCCTCCAAGGCCGGCGCCCGCTCTGGCGTGCCGCTGGTCGACGCGCTCCGGGCGCTGGGTCGCGAGGATCTGCTGCCCCGTGTTGCAGCCAGCATGGCGGGCGAGGCGGAGGCCTCCGGCTTCGAGGTCGTCACCACCGAGCACGGCTGCATCGTCATCCTCGGCAACGCCGCCGAGGCACCCCTGTGTCTGTGCGCCTGGTGCCACAAGGCCCGCGACGACGCCGGCGACTGGCAGGAGGTCGAGAGCGTGCTGCGCTCCCGCTATGCCCTGGAGCTGACCCACGGCATCTGCAAGACCTGTGTGGAGACGCACTTCTCGGACTTTGCCGACTAGCGGACCTGCCGACTAGCCGCCGGACCCCACATAGTCGGCGGAGAAACTACCATCCAGGCGCGCAAACACCGTGCGCATCTGCACGCTGCCGCTCACCCGCTGGTCGAAGGCGAAGGTGAGGACGCCGGTGCCGTCGGCCTCCCAGCCGTCGGTAGAGCGCACCCACAAGGCCCCATCGAGGACCTCCTCGTCGGCGATGTTCTCGTTCTCCACGACAGTCAGCGTCTCACCCATGACCTGCAGCGCCACGGGATCCCCCTCGGGGGGGGTGCAGGTGATGGTGAAGGAGACCGCCACGCGCCGCCGCTGGACCACCGCCGGACAGTCCAGATTCCAGCTGTAGTTTCGGCCTTCGACCGTCGCGCGGAAGGTGATCGACGCGGCCCCCTCGTAGCGGCCATCGGCGTCCACGCGGCCGTCGCAGTCGTCGTCCTCGTGGTTCCAGGCCACCTCGGTGGCGCCTGGGTGGATCGCCGGCTCGTAGTCGTCGCAGTCGACGTCGGCGGTGTAGCCATCCCCGTCGACGTCCGGGAAGACCTCGCTGTCGCGGTCGGTGTCGTCGGTGGGCGCTCCGGTCTCGCCGGTCTCGCCGGTCTCGCCGACCGAGGGACCGGTACAGGCCGCCAGCGCGACGGCGACCAGCACCCCGCGACCCAGCGTGGCGACTGCCTCGAACGTGTGCACGCGCGCGCCTCCAGAGCCTCATGGGTAGCACACAGGGCCCCGATCCGATCCCCAAAACACAGCCCAGGTCTCAAGCCGGACCTCGGCGAGCCGTAGTTGGATCTGGAGGGGAGATGCACGCCCACCAGATGCGATCGAGAACCGGCGAGGCCCTGACCGGGCGCATCGCCGTGGGCATGGAGCGGCTGTCCGGCAACGTGACGTCGGTCCAGGGCGACCGCGTGACCCTGTTCGTGCCGGGGCGTATCCAGGCGAAGATCGGGATCGGAAGCACCCCCAGCCTGCACCTGCGGGTCGGCAACCAGCCCGAGGCCTCCTTCGCCGCCCAGCTGGTCCGCCGCTCCGACGAGGCCCAGGGAGTCACGCTGATCCTCAAGCTGGTGCGTCCCTGGGAGGTGCAGGACAAGCTCGCCAGGCTCCTCTCGAACTTCTTCGGTCGCAGGCAGCACCTGCGGATCAAGCCCGATCCGCGCCACGGACTGACCCTGAAGATCCTCACCGACACGCCGTGGACGGCCACGGTGATGGACCTGTCCGAGGGCGGCATGGCCTTCTCCGTGCAGGCCTCCTTCGAGCCCGCGGAGCTCCTCGTCGAGATGCTGCCGCTGCAGCTGCGCACCCGCGTCGCCGGTCCCTGGGACGTGCAGGCCGCCGTGCGCGGTCGCTGGCTGCAGGGTCAGGACACCATCGGCTACGGCGTGCAGTTCCTCGCGCCGCCCATGGCCATGGTCGTGGCCGTCCGCATGATGGTGCAGAACCAGCTGGGCAGCTGACGCCTCGGACCGCGACCGGACCCTAGAACTCCGCGTGCCCCGGCGTCCGCGGGAAGGGCAGCACGTCGCGGATGTTCTTCATGCCGGTCAGCCACATGATCATGCGCTCGAAGCCCAGGCCGAAGCCGCCGTGGGGCGTGCCACCGAACTTGCGCAGGTCCAGGTACCAGTCGAAGTCCTCGGGGTGCATGCCCAGCTCGGTGATCCGGCGAGCGAGCACGTCGTGGCGCTCCTCGCGCTGGCTGCCGCCGATCATCTCGCCGATGCGCGGCACCAGCAGGTCGGTCGCGGCGACGGTCTGTTCGTCGTCGTTCAGGCGCATGTAGAACGCCTTCTGGTCCTTCGGGTAGTCGGTCACGAAGACCGGGCGTCCAAAGTACTCTTCCGCCAGGAAGCGCTCGTGTTCGGCCTGCATGGAGGAGCCGAAGCCGACCGGGAACTCGAAGTCCTTGCCCGACTTCTGCAGGATCTCCTGCGCTTCTCGGTAGGTGACCCGAGCGAAGGGGTGCTCGACTGTCTTGCGCACCGCCTCGACGACGCCCTTCTCCACGAACCGGTCGAACAGCTCCATGTCGTCCGCGCAGGCGTCGAGGGTGCTGATGGCGGTCTGGCGGACGAAGTCCTCGGCCAGGGCGACCACGTCGTCCAGATCGGCAAACGCCATCTCCGGCTCGATCATCCAGAACTCGTTCGCGTGGCGGACGGTGTTGCTGTTCTCGGCGCGGAAGGTCGGGCCGAAGGTGTACACGTCGGTGTAGGCGCTGGCGAAGCACTCGACCTGGAGCTGGCCGGAGACGGTCAGGAAGGTCGGCTTGCCGAAGAAGTGCTCGTGCTTCGCGCCGTGGGTGACGTTGAACAGCTCACCCGCGCCCTCGGCGTCCGACGCGCTGATGATGGGGGTGTGGATCCACAGGAAGCCCCGCTCGTGGAAGAAGCGGTGGATCTCCCAGGCCAGCTGGTGGCGCACCCGGAACACCGCCTGGAACGTGTTGGTCCGGGGGCGCAGGTGGGCGATGGTGCGCAGGTGCTCCAGCGAGGTGCGCTTGCGCTGGATGGGGTAGACCGACGGGTCGTTGTCGCCGACCACCTCGATGTCCTCGGGCTCGCAGCGGACCTCGAGCGACTGCTCCCCGCCCGGGCTCTCGACCCAGGTGCCCTTGACCCGCACCGAGGTGTGGATGCCCAGGCGACCCTTGAGCTCCTCGTCCGGAGGCGTGGCCAGCACGACCTGCACCGTGTGGGGGGTCGATCCGTCGAAGACATGGAGGAAGCTCACGTTCTTCGAGAACCTCGAGGTCTTGATCCAGCCTTCGACCAGCGCTTCCTGGCCAGGCTGGGCGTTGGCGAGCTGCACTCGGATGGGGGTGCGTCGACCGGCGCCGTGACCCATGGTCACCTCCTCGGGTCGCATCCCTATCGTCGCGTCGGGGTCGGGCAAGTTACCGAGCCACATGGAGTTCTGCAGCCCCTTCGACGCGGCCCTCGCTGCCGCCGGTCCACCCGCCGTCTTCCTGCCTGACCGGGAGGGCCTGCTCCGCTTCGATGCGGAGTGGACCCGCGACGCCTGGGGCCGCAACCCCGGCCCGCACGCGCCCGGCGCTCGCTGGACCCTGCTGCGGGATCACGACACCGGCTTTGTCATGCTCGCGCTGGTCACCTCCCCCACCCTGCTCCCCGAGCCCGACGGTCACCACCGCATGGACGTGCGCAGCTTCGACTCGGCCGAGGACGCGACCGCCGCCCGGGCGACCTACGGCGAGCCACCGATCTGCACGGAGGCCTGGTGATCCTCGCCCTGCTGCTCGCGCTCTGGGTCCCGGCATTCGGCCAGGACGACGCCACGGCGGACACCGACACGCCGTCGGAGTCGGACGTCGACATCGCCCCCGAGGACATCATCGACCCGGAGCAGACCCTGGACGCCCCCGAGGTCCCGGCGGAGGAGGTGCAGACCGAGGCCGACGACGCGGACGATGCCCCGGACATCGTCGTCTACGGCGAGCACCTGGTGGAGAAGGCCCGCCAGGCGGTGGAGCGCGACCTCATCGAGCAGGGCTACGACGACGTCATCCGCAAGGACGGCTACACGCTCTACCGCCACTCCAGCGCCTGGAAGGGCGAGGTCCAGGTCCACGACGACGGCTGGATCCGCATGAAGCGCCAGCCGGTGCAGTTCAAGCCCCCCGAGGGCAGCCCGCTGGGGTGGGCCACCTGCATCGCGGTGCCGTTCTGCGTGCGCCAGGGCGGCCAGACCGTCTCCAAGAAGAAGCACATGGCCCAGCGCCGCCGCGCCCTGACCGAGCTCGAGCCCCTGGCCCGGCAGTACGGCGATCGGGTCGCAGACCTGCACGTGGACCGCCGCCTGGACGACCTCCCCGACCGGCTCGAGGCCCTGTGGAACGACGGCGTGCCCCTGGAGGAAGGTGCGGACCCCCTGCCCACGGTGAAGCAGCGCAAGCAGGCCCTGCTCGCCTACTGGGAGAGCCGGACCGAGACCGTGTGGGGTCGCCGGGTCCGCGCCGCGGTGGAGCTGTTCATCCGCGGCGAGGTCCAGCAGTCGCCCTTCCCGTTCACCCCCGACGAGATCGAGACGTTCAACCTCGATCGTCACACGGACACGGTCCTTGACCTGGACCGCTCGATGGACGACATCCTGACCGACCTGGACGCCCGGGCCGGGCTGTAGCCGCCGACGCTACTCCGCCTGGTTCAGGGACCAGTCGTACTCGTTCCAGTCCAGGTTGTACGCGCCCGCAGTCAGTCGGGTTGCCACGTTCTTGTCGGCGTAGCGAGCCAGGAACCACAAGGCGCGGGTCTGGGCCTCGTTCGCGCCGGGGATGGCGTCCTGGCGGTAGCCCTCGAAGTCGCCCGGGTACCACTGGAAGATCTTGGAGAGGTAGAGCGTGTCGCCGCGGATGTCGTAGGCGTTCGTGCGCACCCAGCGGGCGGCGGCCGCGTCCAGCTGGGCGTCGAGGTGGTCGGGCACCAGCGGGCGGGGCGGCAGGGGCGGGCAGCCGACCGAGGCGCAGTTGACCACGGCGTGAACGCGTCCATCGGTGAGCGGTCGCGCCTTCTCGTTCTCCATCTGGTCCAGCGTCACCAGCTGGCCACCCACCTTGAACCGGCGGGCCTTCCACACCTCGCCGCCGTCCAGGTCCCGGATGCTCGCGATGCTGGGGTTGTCGACGATGAGCGAGAGCGTCACCGCGTTGTAGGCGTTGACCCAGAACGCGAGCTGCTCGGGCTTGCTCATGCCGTGCACCCGCACGTCGGCGAGCCCGTCCACGTACGCGTCCAGCGCCTTCTCACGCTCCCGGAGCAGAGCGTAGCGCACCCGGCCGTCGGAGCTCACCGCCCCGTCGAGCACCTTCGCGAACGCCGCGTGGGAGTGGTCGAACGAGGCCACCGCATCGGCCGATCGGGCCGAAGGAGCGGTCGAAGCAGGTGTTCCGGCGCAAGCAGCAAGCGCGAGGGCAAGGACCATGGAGGCACCTCCGTGTACCTTCAGATGCCTCGACCCCTGCAGCGGCTTCATTCGTCCCTGCCTCTACCGTCCTACTCGGCCTTCGGGGCCGGGAGCGGGCGGAGCAGACCGAGGGTGCCGACCGGCACGGGGGGCATGCGGCGGCTGAGGTCCTGCAGGGCGTTGGTCGTGCCCTGAGCGTCGCCGCGGTACGCAGCGGCGATGGCGTCGGTCGTGGGACAGGGACTCACGCCCTCGGGCATGCCCTGGACACCCTCGACCATCGCGTCGGCCTCCGCGGTCTTCCCGGCCACGTAGAGCAGCGCGGCCGCGTCGCAGCGTGCGTCGACCGACCCGAAGCCACGCTCGAAGGTGTCGCGCGCCAGGGCGTCGGCCTTGGCCTGCACCTTGGACATCGCGGCCTGATCCCCGCGGCGCTTGGCCTCCAGGCCGTACACGATCCAGCCGGAGGCGACGCCGGGACGCTCGGTGACCACGCGATCGAGGAAGGTCTTCACCTTGTCCTCGCTCCGGGTGCGCGCCATGGCGACGCCGGTGAGCACGGTCTCCACGTTCAGGCCCGGCAGGCTGTGCAGACGCTCCAGGTTGGCGTCCAGCAGGCGCTCGCTGCCCCCTCGCGACACGACGGCTCCGTGGATCGAGTGCCCGATCGCGGTGCCGCGTGCGCCGACGTCGAGGGCCTGCAGCGCCGGACCCCGCGCGCGGCTGGACTGGCCGCGCTGGAGGCGGGACAAGGCGAGCGCGCCGGCCAGGCTCTGGTCCAGGTCCATGTGGTCGGCGTAGAGCTGCTCGACTTCCTTGTGGGCCCCGCGGGCGAGCGCGGCGTTCGCCTGCAGGCCGCGCGCCGAGTAGCAGTCGTGGGACTGGGCCTTGGTGATCGTGCCCTCGGGGACTTCGCGCCCCTGCTGCACGTCCAGGCGGATCTCCAGGCTCTGCGCAGCCCACGGCTCGTACAGCTCGGCGCTGTGCTTGGCCGCCTCGTAGGCATCATCGGTGCGACCGAGGAGCATGGCCTTCCACGAGAAGTCATGGAAGTAGCTGCAGTCTTCGGGAGCGAGGTCCTTGGCCCGGTCGTACAGGTCGATCGCCTCGGCGTAGCGGCCATTCTTCCAGAGCACGTCGGCGTAGTCGGCAAGACGCTGGGCCTCCTTGGGGTCGGCGCCATCGCTGGTGCCGCCGCCTTCCGCCTCCGAGTCGGCCTCGACCGTCTGCGGGGCGGCCCCGTTGTCGAGGCGGGAGATCACCCGGTCGGCCTTGGGCTCGACGCAGGTGGACGGCTCGATTCCCACGGCGGCAACGCCGAAGTAGCGCACCCCGTCGCGGGACTGGAAGCTGGCCTCGCGGAGCGTCGGCTCGCCGCTGCAGACCGGCCCCTCGCTCATCGCGACCGCAGTCTCCGGAGCGAGCGGCGCGAGCAGGCTTGCCGACTTGTCCTTCTTGTCGAACTGCTTCTTCGCATCCTCGATCATCTTGGTGCCGGAGTCCGTCCAGGACGCCTTCTCCACCTTCGCGACGGCGATGCGGTTGGTCGACGGGTCCACGGCGATCGACACGTCGATGAGGTCGTCGAAGCCGATGCTGCCGGCGACAGCGATGTCATCGGCGGGGTTCTCGGCGATGGCCCGCTCCACCGGTCGGTCGGACACGAGGAAGGTCGTGCCGTCGGTGAGCTGCACCCCGCCGATCTCGAAGGACCCGGCGGTGTAGAACGAGGGCCCGCGGAGCGACTTGAACGGCAGGTCCAGCAGCGGCTCGGACACCCGGCTGGACCGGTTGGTCTGCACCATGACATTGCCGTCCTGGCCGAGCACCTTGCCGGGAAGGACCAGCGCCGCCCCGACCTCACCGTACAGGCGGCCCTCGTCGAAGACGAAGCTGCCCACGTTGCGCACGCCCTGGATCGGCTCGCCCACCTGCTTCAGCAGCGCCTCACCCTGATCGGCGGACACGAAGGCGACCGTGCCCTCATCCGCGAGCATGGCGACCGCAGCCTCCGACAGCGAGAGCACGGACAGCGCGTTGTCGGTCGGGTTGACCTCGCAGTGCCAGTCCCGGATGACGATGGTGCCGTCGGGCCCCTTCAGCCGAAGCTCGGGGATGGAGGCGCCCTTCGTGGTCAGCTTGATCGACGACTTGAACGCTCCCTGGCCCTTGCGGCCCAGCGTGAACTCCTCGATGGTGCCGCCGAGGGCCTTGACCACGGGCTCCGTGCAGGCGTTCGGACCCACCGCCATGCGCATGGTCATCAGGAACTCGTCCGGCTCGTCCTTCTCCTTGCCCTGGGCGAGCACGGCAGGCCGGCCCGACGTGTCCGCGCCACGCAGCAGCGGCACCTTGCCCGAGCCCTCGATCTCCACGGCGCTGGCGCCATCCGCGAAGAACGCGAACGGGTCCTTGCCGGCGTGGGCGGGGGCGGCGGCGGCGACGCCGAGGGTGAGCAGGACGAGGACGGAAGGGCAGCGCATGGAGGCTCCTGCAGGGAAATGACCGCTCCGGCCGTCAGGGTGAGCGATCCGCCCCGCCCGTTAACGTGCCCAGGGCGTTACGCCCCCCTCCACTCAAGGCATGGAGGGCTGCATGCCCCGCATCTACGAGGTCGCAGGACGCCAGATCCTCGACTCCCGCGGAAATCCCACCGTCGAGGTCGAGATCCGGACCGAGTCCGGCTTCACCGGCCGCGCCGCCGTCCCGAGCGGTGCCTCCACCGGAGAGCACGAGGCGGTGGAGCTGCGTGATGGCGACGCCGGGCGCTACCTGGGCAAGGGCGTCAGCCAGGCGGTCGGCCACGTCAATGGCCCCATCGCCGACCAGCTGATCGGGCTGGACGTGCGCGACCAGGAGGGGATCGACGGGCTCCTGATCGAGCTCGACGGCACGCCCAACAAGGCGCGCCTCGGCGCCAACGCCATCCTCGGCGCGTCCCTCGCCGTCGCCCGTGCAGCCGCCGCGGCGACCAACCAACCGCTGTACCGCTACGTCGGCGGCACCAGCGCCCGGGTCCTGCCCGTGCCGCTCATGAACATCCTCAACGGCGGCGCCCACGCCGACAACAACGTCGACATCCAGGAGTTCATGATCCTGCCGGTCGGCGCGGACACCTTTGCCGACGCCCTGCGCTGCGGCGCGGAGATCTACCACCACCTCAAGAAGGTGCTGAAGAGCCGCAACCTCGCGACCGCGGTCGGCGACGAAGGCGGCTTCGCCCCGGACCTTCCGAACAACGCGGCCGCGCTCGACCTCATCGTCGAGGCCATCGCGGGAGCTGGCTACAAGCCCGGTGATGACGTCGTGCTCGCGCTCGATGTCGCCGCCAGCGAGTTCTACAAGGACGGCCGCTACCACCTCGCCGGCGAGGGCGACGGTGTGGCCTGGACCGCCGAGGAGCTGACCGCCTTCTACGCGAAGCTCGCCGCGGACTACCCGCTGGTCAGCATCGAGGACGGCCTGGACGAGAACGACTGGGAGGGCTGGTCCCACCTCACGAAGACCCTGGGCGACCGGGTGCAGCTGGTCGGAGACGATCTGTTCGTCACCAGCGTCGACCGCCTGTCGCGAGGCATCGAGGGCGGCGTCGCCAACTCGATCCTCATCAAGGTCAACCAGATCGGCTCGCTGTCCGAGACCCTGGCCGCGGTCAACATGGCCCACCGCGCCGGCTTCACCAGCGTCATGTCGCACCGGAGCGGCGAGACCGAGGACACCACCATCGCCGACCTCGCGGTGGCGGTCGGGAGCGGTCAGATCAAGACCGGCGCGCCGTGCCGCAGCGACCGGGTGGCCAAGTACAACCAGCTCCTGCGCATCGAGGAGGAGCTGGGCGGCGCCGCGGTGTACGCGGGGCGGAGCGCGCTGCGGAGGGGGTAGTCCCCGGTCCGGCGTGACGTCGCGTGGCTTCCGGCAAGGGAGTGGCGGGTTCGGTCCGGCGTGACGTCGCGTAGCTGCGGGCGAGGGAGTGGCGGGTTCGGTCTCCAGTCTCCAGTCTCCAGCTTCGGCCGGCCCGGGAGCGGTCGGCACGGGAATGCTCGGCCGCAATCCAAGCGACTCTGGGATTCGAAGGGGACCCTGCCCGCGGTGGCTTCGTCCCTGGGCTGCACCACATCGCACGGAGATGGTCCGCTGCCGTGGGACTGGAGACTGGAGACTGGAGACTGGAGACCGGGCGGAGGCATCCCCTGCCGGCAGCAACGCGACTCCCGCCAGACTGGAGACTGGAGACCGGAGACCGGGCGGAGGCATCCCCTGCCGGCAGCAACGCGACTCCCGCCAGACTCCAGCGCCCCCGAGCGTGACATACTCCCGCCGTGCCGCCGATCGACCAGGTAGAGCTCGCGTTCAACCCCACCACGTTGATGATCCTCAACGTGGTGCTCGGCTTCGTGCTCTTCGGCGTGGCCCTCGACCTGCGGGTCACCCACTTCGTCGATCTGGTGAAGGACCCCAAGGCCCCGCTGGTGGGTCTGGTCGCCCAGTTCCTGCTCCTGCCCGCGCTCGCCTTCGGGCTCGTGAGCCTGCTGCCGATCGCCCCCAGCGTGAAGCTCGGCGTGCTGCTGGTCGCCGCGTGTCCGGGCGGCAACGTCAGCAACTTCCTGACCCACCTCGCCAAGGGCAACACCGCGGTGAGCGTCGGCATGACGCTGATCTCGACCTGCGCGGCGCTGGTGACGACCCCGCTGAACCTGGCGTTCTGGGGCGGCATGAACCCGGAGACCGCCGCCCTGTTGAAGAGCTTCTCCCTCGATCCTCTGCAGATGCTGTTCACGGTCGGCGTGCTGCTCGGCGTGCCCCTGGCCTCGGGCATGGCGCTGGCGCACTACGCGCCGAAGCTGGCCGCCTCCCTGCGCATCCCGCTGAAGTGGCTCTCGATCGTCTTCTTCGCGGTCTTCGTCGGGCTCGCCTTCCGCGCGAACTTCACCCACTTCCTCAACCACGTCGGCACCGTCTTCGTGCCCGTGCTGCTGCTGAACGCTGGCGCGCTCGCCCTGGGCTGGGGCGCGGCCCGGCTGGTCGGACTGCCCCAGGCGGACCGGCGCGCGGTGTCCATCGAGGTCGGCATCCAGAACAGCGGGCTCGGCCTGATCCTGGTGTTCAACTTCTTCAGCGGGCTGGGCGGCATGGCGGTCGTCGCCGCGTGGTGGGGCCTGTGGCACATCATCGCCGGCATGACCCTCGCCGGGCTGTGGTCGTGGTTCCCGCCGACCGACGGCTCGCTGCCCGATCCCGCTCGCGAGGCGGAGCTGCCGTGAGTCGCGCCCTGCTGGCCCTGCTCGCCCTCGGCTGTGCCCCGGTGCTCGGCGTGGTCGACCCCACCGACGAGCCCGTCGTCACCCGAGATCCCTACACCTGGACCGGCGAGTACCTGCCCATGGCCCTCGATCGCATCCTGCTGCGCGGTCGCGCCGAGGCCGTCCCCCGCTGCCTGCAGCTGGTGCTCGTCTACCCGGGCTGGGACAACCCCGAGTGGTCGGTCCAGGTCGGGCAGGGCTGGGGTGTCCAGCACGCGTGGGCGTCGGAGGAGCCCTGCCCCGACGAGCCCATCTGGCCCGACGGTGCCGTGCTCGTCGACGACGTGAGCGGCGTCATCACCCCGGATGAGGGGTGGCCCCCGGACGTGACGCTCGACATCGTCGTGTCTACGCCTCTTGCGACCGAGCCGATCGCAGTCGACACGACGGTGGAGGTCGGAGGCTGACATGGCTCGGTTCGACGACTTCCTCCTCCGCGAGATCGAGCGGTTCGGTCAGGCCCTGGCCCAGGTCATCCAGGCCAGGGAGCAGGACGACGACGAGGCCGCGCTGGAGGCCGCAAGCAACGGCTGCCGCACCCTGGTCGGTCTGTCCCTGTCGACCCTCGTCCGCATGCCACCCGACGCCATCCGTCCCCTGCTGACCCTGGACGGACGCCTCGAGGTCGACCGCGCCGCGGCCCTCGCCCTGCTCATCGCCGAGAGCGCCGAGCTGCAGCCCGACCCGGGCCTCACCCACCAGCACCGGACCTGCGCGGTCGGACTGCTCGCCCTCACCCTGCCCGACCAGCTCCCCGACGGCTTCACCGACACCGCCGACGCCCTCGTCCGCGGGGTGCACCTGGGCGCCCTCGACGGCCCGACCCTGTCCCGCCTGGCGCCCTGGTTCGAGCGACGAGACCGCTTCGACCGCGCCGAGGACGTGATCTTTGCCTGGTTCGACAAGGAGTCCGCCCCCGCGGAGGCCGCCGGTCTGGCATTCTATGAGCGCCTGTGGGGTCTTCCCGATGCGCGCCTGCGTGCCGGGGGCCTGTCGTCCCAGGAGGTCCTGGACGGACTCGCGGACCTGCAGGCAAAGGCCCGTACTGAAGGGGGAAGTTCGTGATCTGGATCGTGCTGGCCGGGCTCGCGGCCGCGGGAGAGCAGGACTGCACCACCGCCCAGTGGCGGCACGCAACGGCGATGGCGGCTGCGGTGGAGGCACCGGCGGAGCTCCGGGAGACCCTGTCGAGCTCCGCGTGGCACGCTCGCAACACCGGGCCGTGCACCTCCCCGACACCGCCGTCACCCGAGTGCCTCGACGTGGGGTCGGAGCACGCCCTCGCCGCGGCGACCGCGTTCGCCAGGCGTGTGGAGGCGTCCGAGCGGGCGAGCGAGATCGACGACCTCTCCACCCTGGCCGCCCGCAGCAGGGCGCACGGCAAGCGGGTGCCCGAGGACACCGGCAAGTTCGTGCTGCGGGTCGAGCGCGAGGCCGGGATCCTGACCACCGAGCAGGCCTGGCTCGACGCGAGCGCCGCCTGGAACGCCGCCCGGTGCGACGCCAGCTGCGGCAACGACGACTGCGACCGCCACGGTGGCTCCGCCAAGATGATCGACCGAATGCGGAGCTTGTACGCCGATCTCTCCGCGGCCCAGGGCGCCTTTCCCGAGACGTTCTCGATCGATGCCCTGAAGGCACGGCTCACCGCGGCAGACGCCGGGGGCAAGGACGAAGACGTGCTGCTCGCCCGCGCCCTGACCTTGCGCTCCGTGCTCGCCGACTCCCACGTGCGGCCGGTGCTCGCGCGGGGACGGCTCGCCGGGACCCTGGCCCACCTCGACGGAACCGCGCGCCTGTCCACCGACACCCGCCGGACCCTGCAGGCGTGGATCGTCTATGAGGCGAGCTGGCGCCGAGGCATGGACAAGGTCGACGACGACCTCGAGCGCATCATGGCCACCTGGCGGACCATGGACGCCCAGCGGGAGCGAGGCTCGCCGCCGAGCAGCGGCGCCATGGTGGTGCAGCGGCTGACCGACGCCATCGCCACCCTGCAGGACCGGGTCACCGGCGTGCCGGGTGCCCTCTGACAGAGCCTACAGCTTGCGGGAGATCCCCGCGCCGACGCGCTTCCAGCCCTGGGCTTCCTTGGGCAGACCCTCGGTCTGGGACAGGAAGAGCCAGCCACCCGGGCGCAGGGTGTTGCGGATGCGATCGATGACCTGCAGGCGGGTGTCCGGGTCGAAGTAGATCAGGACGTTCCTGCAGAACACCACGTGGAGCGACCCGCGCCACGGGTAGCTCGAGTCCATGAGGTTGAGGGTGCGGTACTCGACCTCGTGACGCAGGGAAGGCGCGATGCTGACGCGGCGATCTCCCTTGGGACGGAACCACTGCTTGCGGTAGTGCTCGGGCAGCCGCTGCACGTCGGAGATCAGGTAGTCGCCCTGCTTCGCGGTCTCGACCACTTCGCTCGACAGGTCCGAGGCGACCACGGAGTGGCGCGGCCAGGACGTCGGGACCGCTTCCTGGAGCAGTCCGGCGAGGGTCCAGGGCTCCTGCCCGGTCGACGACGCCGCACACCAGACCCGGGGCGGCCCCGGACGGGCCAGCTGGTCGCGCATGTCGGGGATGACCATGGTGCGGAACTTCTCGAAGTGGTCGTTCTCGCGCCAGAAGTAGGTGTGGTTGGTCGTGAGGCGCTCGACAGCGTCCATGACCATCACCTCGTCGTGAGTCCGCGCGACCTCCGCGAGGTACGACGCGAGATCGGAGAACCCCTTGTCCGAGGCGACCCGCTGAAGGCGCGCCTGCACCAGGGAGAGCTTCTCCGGACCCAACACGATGCCAGACCTCCTACGAATGCGGTCCGCGAACGCCCGAAACGTGGACTCGGGGACGTCCGCCATGTTCACCAGGGATCCGGCTCGATGCACTGCTGCCAAGAGACACCTCTGTCCTGCTCTTCGGCCCGGGCCGCCCAAAGTGTGAGCCCTGATTGGCTCGTCGAGAATTGGACTGACACTCCAGTCCAATCGCACTATGACCAGACGGCAGGTGGACTGAACTGTCAGTCCAACGTCTGGAGGTGGGATGAACGCGGCCGACCGGTCCTCGGAGACCTCGCTGCAACGCCGGGACTCGGGTGGTGCCGCCACGTTCTTCCGAGTGGAGGGCGTGCTCCTCAAGCGCCCGAGCCTCGCCGCCCCGGCCTGGCTCGCGGCCAACGCCCAGACCTTCCGCCAGCGCGTCTTCGGCCTCGGCACCGTGCTGGCCGCAGCCCCCCTCGCCCTGCCCGGCACCCCCCTGTCGGACAGGACCACCGCCAACCGCCTCGCCTGGGCCGGCCTGCGCGATGTCAGCGAGGATCGTCTGGTCCTCCTCGGCGAGACCTACTACCGCGCCCACCTCGCGGACCGCCTGTCCGACGCCGGCCAGCGCCTGCTCGACCAGGCCCGCCGCCGGGGTGACCGCATCGTGCTCATCTCCGACAGTGTCGACGTCGTGATGCGGCATCTCGCCGACGACCTTGGCGCGGACGAGCTGGTCTGCAACCGCCTGGAGCTCCGTCGCGGCCGCGCCACCGGTCGCCTCGCCGATCCGGTCGTGGGTGGACACACCGGAGGTTCCTGGATTCAGACCTGGGCTTCCACCCACGGGGCCGACCTGTCCACCTGCACGGCGTGCGGTCACACCGCCGGCGACGCCGCCCTGCTCTGCGCCGTCGGCCGCCCCTGCGCGGTCAACCCCGACCCCTCCCTGCGCCACATGGCGCGCGATCTCGACTGGCCCGTCGTCGTCGACTGACCGAGGCACGCATGCGACCCACCGCAGTCAATCCCCTCGACGTCCGCCAGGCCCTCGCCGGCAAGCACCTGCTGGTCACCGGCGTGACCGGGTTCCTCGGCAAGGTCTGGATCCTCCACCTGCTCCAGGAGCTGCCCGAGGTCGGACGCATCACCATGCTCGTGCGCGGCCGCCGTGGCGAGTCCGCCGTGGACCGGGCCAACCGGGTGCTCGCCACCTCGCCGGCCCTGCGTCCCCTGCGCCGCATCCACGGAGATCGGCTGCCTGGCCTGCTCGCCGACAAGCTGGCCGTGCTCCCTGGCGACATCACGAGGCCCCTCGCCGGGGTCGACGAGGACGCCTTGCGCCGCCTGCCGCCGGTGGATCTGGTCGTGAACTTCGCCGGCACGGTGGACTTCCAGCCCGACCCGATCCAGGCCCTGCAGATCAACGCCCACGGTGGCGACCACATGGGCGACCTCGCCGCCGCACTCGGCGCCCCGCTGGTGCACGTGAGCACCGCCTACGTCGCCGGCCGGGTCGACGGTCGGGTGCCCGAGACCCTGGACCCCACCCTCGCTCCCAGCGGCATCCGCTTCGACGCCCGCGAGGAGATCGCCGCCACCGAGGCCGCGCTGGAGCCCCTGGCCACCCGCCGCTCGGACCGCCAGGCCCGGGTGGACGTGGCCCAGGCCCGCGCGGATCGGCTGGGCTTCCCCAACCTCTACACCTGGTCGAAGTCCCTGGCGGAACGCCTGCTTCTCTCCCGGGACGACCTCGAGGTCACCATCGTGCGCCCGACCATCGTCGAGTGCGCGCGGACCTTTCCCTTCGAGGGCTGGAACGAGGGCCTGAACACCTCCGCCCCGCTCGCCTGGCTCATCTCGACCGCGTTCCGCGACTTCCCCAGCCAGGCCCACCACCACTTCGACATCGCCCCGGTGGACCTGGTCGCTCGGGGCACGACCCTGGCGGCGGCGGCGGCGCTCACCGGTCAGGGCGGCGGCGTGATGCACCTGGGCACCTCGGGGTCGAACCCGGTGCACTTCGGCCGCATCATCGAGCTGACCGGCCTGGCGAACCGCAAGCGCCTGCGCGAGGACCCGGCGGCGACCACCTTCCAGCGCCTGGTGATCTCCCAGCTGGACCCGGTCGCGGTCCCGGCGGACAAACGCCCGCTCTGGCACGTGACCCGCCTGCGCAAGGGGGCGCGCACGGTGCAGCGCTGGCTGCGTGACCTGGACAAGGCGGACAAGCCGGGCCTGGTCGAGGATCTGGCGGGGGACGCGCTGAAGAGCCTCACCAAGAAGGGGCTGCGCAGCACGAACGACACGCTGCGCCAGCTGGGCCGCATCGAGCGCATGCTGGAGCTCTTCCAGCCCTTCGTGCACGACCACGACTACGTCTTCGAGAACGACCGCATCCGCGCCCTCTCGGCGGGCCTGCCGGAAGACCAGCGCGCGGCCTTCGCCTACGACGCGGACACGATCGACTGGCGCCACTACTGGCACGACGTGCAGTACCCGGGCCTCTGGAAGTGGTCCATCCCCATCCTGGAAGGCGACCGCCCGGTGGAAGACAGCCCGCTGGAGCCGGCGTTGAACCTGCCTCTGGCGGGGGCGGTGGCGATCGCGCGGGCGGAGGGGGCGAAGTGAGCGGGGCTGTGGTGGGGAGCGGCGCTTTGGCGGGAGTGGCGAGTGCGGCTGCCGGTACAGGCCCGGGACACGTATGTCGTATCCGGATACCTGGTCCCTCCGTGCTCCGACGCGCGCCATGCTCCGCAAGATCAACCCGTTCGACGGCGTGCAGTTCGCCGACGTCGCCGCGGGCGCGGCGATCGCGCGCGACGTGGAAAACTTCCTCAAAGATGCGCGCGTCAATGGCGTGTGCGAGCGCTTCGGGTCGACGAAGCATCAGCTCACGAAGATGTTTCAGTTCCGCGACGCCGACCTGCCGCAGTCCCTCCTCGACCGCGAGCAGCGCAGCTCCGACGGCTCGACGCGCCTCGGCCGCCACGGCGCGCCGCCGGC
>MDTC01029834.1_pt1 | contig 18894 bp, 17 predicted proteins | sample 811181 | NCBI WGS metagenome assembly MDTC01 (sample SAMN05326644, study PRJNA326480) | marine metagenome | isolation source: seawater | place: Pacific Ocean: North | collected 2011
AGCTAAATGTTTTTATAATGTTTATTTCAATGGCAATTTTTTTATTTTCTTTTAAAGGTAAATTAAGGTTCATCCCCTGGGTTATAACAATAATTTTAGCTGTTGAAATCTATGCAGTTTTAGATCAAGCATTAGATATGATTAATTCATATGGTGTTATTAGTTCTGGAGCTTTAAAGGGACTTACTGCAAACAGAAATATTACGGCATTTTCATTGGCAATTAAAATCCCTTTTTTATTGTTTTTAATCCAATTAGAAAAGAAAACCTGGACTAAAATAGGCTTATCTGTTATTATATGCTTAACTCTAATTTGTCTCTCAATGATTCAATCAAGAGCTTCATTTATTGCAATAGGATTTATTGTATTAGCTTACTGTTTTATGCATACAATTATTTATTTAAAAGAAAATAGAAAATGGGCTCAATTTCTTCAGACAGGATTTTTTTTAATTCCATTATTAATAGCAATTTTAGTAAATAGAACTACATTATCTAACAAAGGAGCTGATGCAATTTCAAGAGCAGCAACTATTTCTGTTAGTACAAATGATGGATCAGTAAATCAGCGATTAAGATATTATGAGGACGTTTTTACACATTTGACCTCTAACCCAATTCTTGGAGTTGGCCTTGGAAATTGGAAGCTTAAGTCTATTGATTACGATTCAAGGGATATAGTTGGATATGTAGTCCCTTATCATGCACATAGTGATTTTATTCAATTAGGAGCTGAATTAGGAATTATTGGATTTTTATTATACCTAGGTATATTTCTTTGGGGAATTTATTACGTCTTTATTCTATTGAGATATTCAAATTTAGAAATTAATGAAAAAGTATTTCTTTTCCTTTTAATTACGGCACTTGGTGTATACAGTGTGGATGCAAATCTAAACTTTCCTATTGCAAGACCCCAAGTATTAGTAGTTTGGACACTAGTTATGAGTTTTATAACAGTTTATTATCAAAAATATCGTAATCAAACTTTGAAACAAAGACCTGATAAATCTATTAATTCAATTTTTTTAATTTTTTCTATTTTATTTATCTCTTGTAGTGTCTATGTTAGTAATAAAGTTTATCAATCCTTGAAAGGACAAATGTTTCTTTTACAAGACTTTAATTCTAATCAATATAATATTCCGCTTAATCAAGTAGAGTCAATTGTACCAAATATTCCTAACATCACAGTGACAACCATACCAATAAATTCGGTTAAAGCAAGATATTTTGTTAACGCTAAACAGTACGATAAGGCTTTGGCTTTAATTGATAAAGGCACGGATGCTAATCCCTATCTTTTTTATTCAGAAGTGTTAAAGAGTCAGATTTATCAATTCAAAGGTAAACTTGATAGTGCCAAGATATACGCACGCAAAGCATTTTTTGGGCTACCTAATAATCCCCTCCATTCATCACATTATTTAAATTTGATAAATCAGACTGGAGATTCTCAAGCATTAGAAGAAGTTTTCGAGGAGTTAACTGCTAAAAATGATTTTAATAATTGGAAAAATTATCTAATTATAGCGAATTCATTATCTCTATCTAAAGATCCAATTATAATAGATAGGGGAAAAAAGGCAATGCAAATATTTCCAGGGAATCCAGAAATAAAGAATTTAGCTCTTGTCTTAGAGCTGGGGCAATTAAAAATTAACCAGGCTGGAATTTTTTCAAATTATGGACTTCAATTTTTTAATGATAAAGATTATCAAAATGCAGCAATTCAGTTCAATTTGGCTGTAGAAAATAATCCGTATGAATATTCCTATTTCGAAAATGCAGCAACTTCAAATTATTTAATTGGGAATTATGATATAGCAATTGAACAGATTGATAATGTAATTGACAATTTAAATCCAAATAATGGCAAATGTGAATTCATTAAAGCTTTAATTTTTATCCAAATGGGTGACCCTGTTGGGGCTTGTCCCTATTTCGAGATAGCCCTCAAAAAAGGGTATTCCCAAGCTCAATCGCCTTTTGACCAGTATTGTAAATAAACTTTGAATCGTAATTAGCGCCTGTATAATCTTAAAAAAAATAAAATAAATGTTCTCAAATTACAGTTCGAATCATTCTTAATTTATTTTTAAAAATCCTTTTCTAAATCTCTTCAAAAAATCAATTTATTCGTCAAAGACAATTATTTTATTGATTTCAAGTTGGATAATTACTTTTTAATAAGTACTTTTGGTACTTGAAAAGTAAATAATTTATTAAATTTATAATTAATTGCTCGTTTTTATTAAATAACCTGTTGCACTTTTTAAACTAGCAATTGAAAATTTTAACTAAAACTATGAATTGGTTCGTAATCTATACAAAGCCTCAATTTGAGATTAAAGTTGAAAAAATGCTTCAGAATATAGGTATTAGAGCTTATTGTCCAGTTTACAATCAAATCAAGCAATATTCAGACCGTAAGAAAAAGGTTATAAAACCACTCTTACGGTCTTATGTTTTAGTAAATATAAATGATAAAGATCGGGATAAAGTATTTTCAGTACCTGGCGTTATAAGATATTTATTTTGGCTTGGCAAACCTGCTATAGTTCGTGAAGAAGAGATTGAATTAATGAAAAATAATTTGTCGGGAATTTATGAGACTATCAAAGTTAGTACGCTAAAAAAGGGAGATGCATATAACATTAAAGAGGGTCCTTTAAAGGGGCTTAAGGGTCAGGTTGTAAGCCTTTTTAAAAACAGGATAAAATTAGAATTACCAAGTTTAGGCATGTTAGTTACCTTAAAAACAGCCTAAACTATTTTATCATTTATTTAAATTAAAATGTTTGTTTCATGTGACAGACATGGCGAAGCCATAGAAAAATTAATCAATATTATCAAATGTTAGAAGAATTAATTACCTCTAAAACAAGACTTAGATTACTTATAAAGTTTTTTATTTCTCAAGCCAATAGGGGTTATTTAAACGGTCTGGCAACCGAAATGGGAGAATCCACCAATGCAATTCGAAAAGAACTTAACCATCTTCAAGGAGCAGGTTATCTACAAAAGGTTAAGGTTGATAATAAAGTAGAGTACAAGGCCAACACTAAACATCCACTTTTTGATGTACTTCAAAAAGTAGTGCTCAAACATTTGGGTTTGGAGGATGTTGTAGAGACTGTCTTAGATCGAATAGGTAGTGTAAAGCAAATTATTCTTATAGGGGATTATGCAAAAGGAAATGATACTGGGCTAATTGAAGTTTTTTTAATCGGACATTCGCTAAACATGAGTTATTTAGCACAACTTGAAGAAAAAATTGAAAAGTTGATTAAAAGAAAAGTAAGTTTCTATTTAGCTTCAAAATTTATTTCCGACAGGGAACATATTATTTTATTCAATTCAAATGAATTATAATTATACTGAGGAAGAATGAATAAACCCAAAGCTATCATTGTTTCAGGGTACTTTAATCCATTACATAAAGGACATCTTGAGCTCTTTGGAAAAGCAAAGGAAAATGGAGATTACCTTTTTGTCATTGTAAATAATGATAATCAACGTTCTTTAAAAGGTTCTAAAGAATTTATGTTAGAGAGTGAGAGGATTCTTATTGTTGAAGCATTGACTATTACTGACAAAATAATTTTATCTGTAGACAAAGATCTTACGGTTTGTGCTACTCTTGAGAAGGTATTCAATGACTTTGGAGATCAATTTGAATTATATTTTGCTAATGGAGGAGATCAAAATATTAATACATGCCCAGAAGTACCGGTTTGTAAAAAATATGGTATTGGATTAATTGAAGGTTTGGGTCAAAAGATTCAATCCTCTTCATGGCTTTTAAAAAAATAAAGTGGTAATAAAAAATATTTGCTGTATTGGTGCTGGATATGTGGGAGGACCGACTATGGCTGTTATTGCTCTTAAATGTCCTCACATAAAAGTAACCCTAGTTGATGTTAACCTCGATAAGATAAAAGCTTGGAATGGTCCAATTGAAAAACTTCCTGTATATGAACCGGGTTTATCAGACATTATAGAGAAAACTAGAGGCAAAAATTTATTTTTCTCAGAGAATATTTCAAAAGCTATTAATGATTCAGAAATAATTTTCATGGCTGTTAATACCCCAACTAAGACTGAAGGTGAAGGAGCAGGTATGGCATCAGATCTCAGATATATAGAGGCTTGTGCAAATGATATTGCAAAATATGCCAGGTCTAATAAGATTGTAGTTGAAAAATCAACTTTACCTGTTCGTACAGCAGAAAAAATAAAAGAAATTTTAGAAGTAAATAAAAAAGGAATTTATTTTGAAATTCTTTCAAATCCTGAATTTTTAGCAGAGGGTACTGCTATACAAGATTTGTTCAAATCAGATCGTGTTTTGATTGGAGGAGAAAATACAGTTTCAGGTCAAAAAGCCTTAAAAGCTTTAGTAAATATTTACGAAAATTGGATTCCTAGAGAGAAAATTCTAACCACCAATATTTGGTCTTCAGAGTTAGCAAAACTTGCTTCAAATGCGATGCTAGCACAACGTATTTCTTCAATTAATAGCCTTTCTGCACTATGTGAAAAAACAGGAGCAGATATTGATGATCTTTCAATAGCGATGGGTATGGACCAAAGAATTGGACCACATTTTCTTAAAGCTTCAGTAGGATTTGGAGGGAGTTGTTTTAAAAAAGATATATTAAACTTAGTTTATTTATGTCAATTCTATGGTTTAAATGAAGTAGCAGAATATTGGCTTCAAGTTGTTAAAATTAATGATTATCAGAAAGAGCGATTTAGTCAAAAAATAATTAATCAATTCGGTGGAAATCTTAAAGGAGAAAAAATTGCAATGCTAGGATGGGCTTTTAAGGCCAACACAAATGATTCCAGAGAATCCGCTTCTATTTATGTTGCAAATAATTTACTGAAAGCAGGATCTAAACTTACAATTTACGACCCTATGGTAGGGCAAAACCAAATTTTTGAAGATATTCAAACGTTTCTTGAGTTAAAGGGTTTAGACCATCAAAAAATTGAAAATATAATTAAAAAAGTCAAAGTTTTCAATAATATTAATGATGCTGTTAAGGCAGTTTCTGCAATTGCAATTCTAACAGAATGGGATGAGTTTCAAAGATATAACTGGGATATATTGCCTCAGGCATGTAGAATATATGACGGAAGAAACTTTATAAAATTTAATAATAATAAAATAACTCATTTATGATTCCTTATGGAAAACAAAATATAAACCAAGAGGATATATCCTCAGTGATCGAGGTTATGCAATCTGATTATTTAACCCAGGGTCCAATTACTCCTAAATTTGAGAATGAATTATCCAGCTATTGTGGTGCCAAACACGCTGTTGCAGTTGTAAATGCTACAAGTGCACTTCATTTAAGTTGTTTAGCTTTAGGTGTTGGTAAAGGAGATATAGTGTGGACTTCTCCAATTTCTTTTGTTGCAAGTGCTAATTGCGCGAAATACTGTGGTGCTGAAGTCGATTTTGTTGATATAGATATGGAGACTTATAACATCTCAATAGAGGCTTTACAAATTAAATTATCTAATGCTACAAAAATAGGCAAGTTACCAAAAGTTTTAATCCCAGTTCATTTAGCAGGGAGGTCATGTGATATGAAAAAAATTAAGGAACTCTCTAATGAATATGGTTTTAAGGTTATTGAAGATGCATCCCATGCAATAGGAGGAAAGTATTATGGAGAATCTATTGGAAATTGTAATTATTCTGATATAACTGTTTTTAGTTTTCACCCCGTAAAAATAATCACAACGTGTGAGGGAGGAGTCTGTATTACTAATGATTCAAATATTTATGACAAGATATATAGATTAAGAAGTCATGGGATAGTTCGTAATGAGGAACAAATGATTAACAAATCTCATGGATCATGGTATTATGAGCAGATTGATTTAGGCTTCAATTTTAGATTAAATGATTTGCAATCGGCTCTGGGGATCAATCAATTAAAAAGAATAGATTCATTTGTAAATTTCAGGCACAAGGTAGCAAGTAAATACGATGAATTATTTAAGGAAAGTTCCAACATAATTACTCCTAATCAAAATATAAATGAGTACTCATCCTTTCACTTATACATAATAAGAATAATAAATGAAGATGGTGTAGATAGAAAAGTTATTTTTGAAAAACTCAGAAACGAAGGTGTTTATGTGAACATCCACTACATCCCAATATATAGGCAACCATATTTTTCCAAGGACTTTGATGTAAAAGATTTTCCTAATTCAGAAAAATATTATTCAGAATCAATTAGCTTACCCATTTATCCAAACTTAAAAGAAGAACATATTAAGCAAGTAGTTGATATAGTTAATAAACCAGCAAATTTTCAAAATATTTTTTAATTCTGAAAAAGATTTGCATTATACCAGCCAGAGGGTCAAGCAAGAGAATTCCTAGAAAGAACATAAAAAATTTCTTAGGTAAACCTATTATTGTATACTCTATAAAAGCAGCTTTAGACTCAAAATTATTTGATGAGGTTATGGTTTCAACAGATGATAAGGAGATTGCTGAATTAGCAAAAATAAATGGAGCTAACGTTCCGTTTTATAGAAGCAAAAACAATTCAGATGATTATGCAACCACTACTGATGTCATAAAAGAAGTTTTAAATTTTTATGAAGGACAAATGATTGAATTCCAATATGGATGTTGTCTTTACGCAACATCTCCATTCACCACTCAACAGATTTTGAGAAAATCATTTTTAGATCTTAAAGAAAATAATTTAGAAGTAATTTTCCCTGTAATAAAGTATTCACATCCTATTCAAAGAGCTTTAAAGTTAAAAGAGAATCGAAATATAGAATTTTTATTTGAACAGAATATAAGTGAAAGGACACAGAATTTTAAAGAGGCATATCATGATGCGGGGCAATTTTATTGGTTTGACACAAAAAAAATTAAGAAAAATCAAAACTTATTATCAGGAAAATTGTCTGCTTTTCAAGTTTCTGAGCTAGAATTTCATGATATTGATAATACTGATGACTGGAAATTGGCTGAGATAAAATATAAACATTTAAATAATTTATTGTGAGTTACGATACAGAGCAAGAGTCTTTTTGGGCAGGAAAATTTGGAGCTAATTATATTGATAGAAACAGTGGAGAAAATCTGTTAGCATCAAATTTAAATTTTTTTTCAAAATCATTAAAACAAATAAAAAAAATCAAATCATGTATTGAATTAGGAGCCAATATTGGGATGAATCTAAAAGCATTAAAATTATTATATCCAGGCTTAAATATCGATGCAGTTGAGATAAATCAGCAGGCATGTTTAGAATTAGAAAAAGTTGTTGGTAAAACACACACATTTAATAAATCAATATTTGATTTCAACTCAAAGCTAAAATATGATTTTGTATTAATAAAGGGTGTTCTGATTCACATCAACCCAGATCGTCTATCTGATGTTTACAAAAAATTATATCAATTAAGTAATCGCTATATCCTAATAGCTGAATATTATAACCCTTCTCCTGTTGCCATAACTTATCGGGGGCACAACGATCGCTTATTTAAACGTGATTTTGCAGGTGAGTTTTTGAACAAATTTCCAAATTTAAATTTGGTTGATTATGGTTTTATTTATCATAGAGATCAAAACTTCCCTCAAGATGATATTACTTGGTTTTTAATAGAAAAATTATAAAATGATTCTTAAATATTGTAAAAATTGTGTTTTTCCCGAAACTAAACCAGATTTGTATTTTAATGAAAATGGAATTTGTAGTGCATGCTTAGCCTCTGAAAACAAAAATATAAATATTGACTGGGACGATAGAAAAGCAGAGTTTGAAAAAATTATAAACAATTACAAAAAGGAAGGGATTGGTTATGATTGTTTAATTCCTGTTAGTGGAGGTAAGGACAGTACCTATCAAGCTTATTTAATTAAGGTCGTTTATAAAATGAATCCGCTGTGTGTTTGTTTTGAAACTACCTATGCAACGGATTTAGGGAATCAGAACTTAGATAATTTATCTAAACTTGGAATTGATGTAATTCACTTCAAAAAAAACCATCCTGTTTATAAAAAAATGGTTGTTGAGTCTTTTAAAAGAGTTGGAGATGAAATGTGGCCTAATCATATAGGAATTTTTACAATTCCTGTCATGTTTGCTGTTAAGTTTAATATACCATTGATAATTTGGGGAGAAAATTCACAAATGGAATATGGTGGTCCTGATCTTCGATCTGTAAAAAGTAGAGTTCTAAATAGAAACTGGCTGGAAGAATTTGGCGGATTACTTGGAAATAGAATAGATGATATGGTTGGTGTCAGTGGGATAAGTAAAAAAGAACTCACCCCATATATTTATCCTTCCGATGAGGATATTGAGAGAGTAGGAGTTACAGGAATATTTTTAGGCTCATATTTTTTCTGGGATGCGAGAAAACAATTGGAAATTATAAAGGAACATGGCTTTAAGATCAAAGAGGACGGACCAACTGAGGGTACTTATATAAATTACGAAAATCTTGACGAGAAATTAGTTGGTTTGCACGATTATTTAAAATATGTAAAATATGGATTTGGAAGAGCTACCGACCATGCATGTATTGATATTCGAAATAATAGACTAACAAGAGAGGACGGGATAAAAAAAGTTTTAAAATATGATGGGAAATACCCTCATTATGGGATAAAATCTTTTATCGAGTATTCAGGACTTTCAAAAAGTGAAATAGACGACGTAATTGATTCTTTTACAAATCCTGTATTATTTAAACAAGACGAAAAAGGTCAATTTAAACGAGACAATGAATTTAATTTGATTCCAAATTTTAAATTAAATTAATGGTTGTAATAGTAGATTATGGATTAGGAAACTTGGCTTCGGTAAAAAAAGCACTTGACTTTTTAAACATTGAAAATATAATAACATCAAACATAAATGAAATAAAACAATCATCTTCTATTATTTTACCTGGTGTTGGTTCATTTAAACAAGGAATGGAAAATTTAATTAAAAAAGACCTTATTGATACATTGAGAGATGAAGTAATTAATAATGAAAAACCCTTTTTAGGAATTTGTTTGGGTATGCAGTTAATTTTTGAGAAGGGATATGAACCCCTTGAATGCGAAGGATTAGGGTGGATATCTGGGGAGGTAATAAAAATTAAGAATAATGATAATTTAAAAATCCCACACCTAGGATGGAATTCAACAAGAACACCTGAAGAAAAAGTATACAGGGATCAATTGGATAACAATTTTTATTTTATACATAGTTATCACGTAAAACCTCAAAACAAAAATATAATAGACAGCTATGTTCATTATGGAGAAGATATTGTAGCATCAATTAAGCATAAAAATATTTTTGCCACACAATTTCACCCAGAAAAAAGTCAATATGCAGGACTTGATTTATTAAAAAATTATTTTTCTTTTAATGCTTAAGAAAAGGATTATTCCCATACTTACATTTAATGGTTTTCAATTGGTAAAAACCAAGAAATTTTCTAATCCTAGAACAATTGGTAATCCAATTCAATCAGCAAGAGTTTTTAACTCACGAAATGTAGATGAACTTGTATTTATAGATATTTGTGCTACCAGGCAAAAAAGAAAAGTAAATTTAAATTTAGTGAGAAAAATAATTGATGAATGTTATATGCCAATTACTATTGGGGGAGGTATAAGTTCTTTCGAAGACATAAGTAATTTACTCAAAATTGGAGCAGATAAGGTATTGATAAAATCAAAGGCAATAGAAGATATTTCTTTTATAAATCAGGCGGTAAATTATTTTGGAAGTCAATGTATTTCAATAGCGCTTGATGTAATAAAAAATGATCAAGATCAATATGATATTTTTTATTCAGGAATTAAACCAGATTTATTTGATTTTATTAATCAAATTAATTCTATTGAGGTTGGGGAGTTTGTTGTTAATTCAGTTAATAACGACGGGATGATGAATGGATTCGACATACCTATGATACAAACTATTTCAAAAGAAATAAATACACCCTTAATTGTTGCGGGTGGGGCCGGGGAACCCCGTAATTTTAAAGAATTATATAAATCAAAATATGATGATGCTGTTGCCGCGGCAAGTATTTTTTATTTTACACAATTTACCCCAAAAGAGATTAAGCTGGCATTAAAAGAAATCAATGTACCAGTTAGAGTTGAAAAGTAAATATAAAATCTTAGATAGGAATATTTATACCAACTTAAAATATTTACTAGTTTCTATTTAAAATTGTGACCAGATTAAAACAAATACATATTGAATAATACAAGCAATTTTAAACTTTTAAACGATCTTTGGAGTGTAGTAGATCAAAAAAATAAATTAATTTTCTTTTTGATATTATCATTAATTGGTGCTTTAACCGACGCAATTAATATAGGACTATTAATTCCTTTTATAAAGGTTATTGAAACTCCAGAAATTTTAAATAGTTATTCTATTTATCGAGCTCTTTCGGAATTATTTTCTGTAACAACAAGCCCTAGATTTTTTATTTTAATTTCATTTGTGTTTTTTCTTTTTGTAAGTGCTGTACTAAGAATTTATATTAATTGGTTTACATTAAAAATATCTTACTCAATATCGGAGAAGTTAGCCTCTAAAATTTACGAGCAAGTATTAAATAGAAACTTTCTTGACCATGTAAAAGAAAATACAAGCAAAACAATCAGTGATGTAACTTTTAGAGTCAATGCTACAACCTCAGTATTAATGGCAATTGTGATTATAATTAATAATATGATTTTATCATTACTTATATTTAGCACCTTATTATATATTGATTTTAGTACAGTAGGATCAGTAATATTAATTATTGGAATTATATATGTAGTAGTAACTTTTCTTTTAAGGTTTCGCTTAAACGAAAACAGTAAAATTATTACCAAAAATCAAACAGGCTTAATAAAAACCCTTCAAGAAGGACTTGGTGGGATAAAAGAAGTAATACTTAGTTCAATGCAACCTTTTTTTGTTAAAGAATTTAGTAGAAGCTATTCTAAACTCAACAAATCTTTGGTATTTAATAATTTTTTCGCTCAATCACCAAAAGTAGTTATTGAGACACTTTCTATTTTACTTCTCTTGAGTTTTTTTTATTATTCCTTCTCACAAGGTAAAGGTATTGTTGAACTATCGGGCTTAATAGGTGTTTTAGCTTTTGGGGCACAAAAGTTAATCCCTAGTTTTCAAGCGATATACCAAAACTGGAGTAATATTACTTCCAATAAATTTTTGGTGACAGAGATTGTTAAAATTTTAAAAAATGATTCAAATAATTCAATTCAAAAAAATCCAATATATTTTCAAAAAGAATTAAAATTAAAATTTAATTCTTTCAGTTATTCTCTTGAAAAAGATTCAGTTTTAAATAATATTAATTTAAAAATTTCAAAAGGAGAAAAAATAGGAATTCTTGGGCCATCTGGAAGTGGAAAATCAACAATTATTAACCTTTTAGTTGGTCTTATTTCCGACTTTAGGGGAACCTTAGAGATAGATGGCAAAATAGTTGACAACAGCACTATTAATTCATGGAGAAACCAAATCGCTTATGTGCCACAAAATGTTTTTCTTTTTGACGCCAGTTTAAAATCAAATATAATTTTTGGGTCAAATAATAAAGAGGATATTAGTTTAAAAGAGTTATTAGATCAAGTAAAATTAAACTCATTTGTAGGAGACAGAGATATTGATAATATTCAACTGGGTGAAAGAGCTAGTAAAATTTCAGGAGGTGAAAAACAGAGAATTGCTCTTGCAAGAGCTCTGTTTAAAAAAGCATCTCTTATAGTTTTTGATGAAGCAACAAATGCACTAGATAAAAAAATTGAGCGTGAAATATTTGAAATTATTTATAATTTAAATGATATAACTATTATTGTTATCTCACATGACAAGCAAAATCTCTACGGCTGTGATAAAGTATTTGAAATAAAAAATAAAAAAATCCAGGAGATTGAGATTGATTAAATTATTTTCGAAATGTTTTAAGTCAATGTTATTTTACTTTAAGGCTGATAAAAATAATTATAAACTTAAAAAATTGAATAACAGCCACGTAGGGGAAGAATGTTATATTTTTGGAGATGGTATTAGTTTAAAATATTTTGATCTTTCTCTGTTTAATGATAAACCTAGTATAGTTTCTAATAATTTCATCTTTCATAAAGATTTTGAAAAATTAGATGTTAAATATTATAGTTTTTACGAGCCCTATTGGTTTCTCCCTTTTTTTGTTTCAGAACTTAAAAGGATGAAATTTTTAAGAAACCGATTACAAAAAAAACAGCTTAAAAAATTTAAAACTTTTCCCGATGTCACTTTTTTTTCAGATATATCAAATTCACTAAATCTGAATGGCAATAATATTGTTTATTTGGGGGATAGCTTTTCTAAAAATTATATTCCATATCACAACAAAATAAATATACTTGAAGGATCATTAAGAGTGAATATATCTTTAGCCATATTTTTAGGATTTAAAAAGGCCTATTTAATTGGTCATGACTACACACATAAAAATTCTCTTACTTCACATTTTTATGAACATGGGAAAGGAATTAAAAATAAGTTAAATGATTGGAATAAAGATTTTTTTGATATATCAAAAAAATATATAGATTTAGTAACAGTTACTCTAGAGGGAGAATCCAATACCATAAAATCGACTACTTATAAAAAGTTAACAGGGGATATTCCAATTTTCAAAGAGAATACTGAAATTGTGGACAAAGATGACTTAAGAAGTCTTTCTTTATGGCCTGGGTATAAAATATGATGGATCAAAAGCATATAATTTTTGATCGTGATGGTACTTTAATAAAATATGTACCTTATTTATTTTTGGTTGAAGATATTCAACTTAAAAAAGGAGTAAGAGAGTCATTGAAATTATTAAAAGATAAAGGGCATAAAATTTATTTACACACAAATCAATCCGGAGTATCAAGAGAGTATTTTACTTTGAAAGAAGTAGTTAAATGCAATTATAAAATGGTTGAGTTAATAGGACTTGGGGAAAATTTATTTCAAAGAATTTGTATCGCAACCGATTATCCTGCAAAAAAAATATCTTATAGAAAACCTTCTCCAAAATTCGGGAACGAAATTATCAAAGACCACAATTTAAATAAATCATCCTTAATTTATATTGGAGATAGCATTTCTGATCTTCAGACGGCAAAAAATATTGGTTGTAGAGCTTACGGAATTAAGTCAGGAATTAACCAATTGACAAATAAAAATCTAGAAACTTTTAATTTAAATTTTCTGGTTTTTGATTCAATTGTTGAAATTGTTGACGAAATTTTAAATGAAGACTTGAAATTATAAAAAACAAAAACAATTGGAAAACTAATAAATGGATATTTCGAAATTTACTATTGAAGGAAGTCAAACAATTATTGAGGCTTTAAAAAAAATTGATGCTAACCATAAAGGATTTTTAATAGTTGAGAGTAATAAAAAGGTTATTGGAACAATAACGGATGGAGATATTAGGAGACATCTCTTAAAAAATTCTTCTTTAGACCTTCAGATTAATAAAATAATAAATAAGGGATTCAAATTTATAAATGAAGATACTCCCTATGAACACATTTATAAGCTTTTAGATAATGACATTAAATTTATTCCCAATTTAGATAATCAAGGAAGACTTATCAATTTCATAACAAAAGAAAATATTCCAGAAAGACAGGAGGTTGAAACATATCACAGATCAAAATCACCTGTTCGAATTAGTTTTGGAGGAGGAGGCTCTGATTTAACAAATTATTTTATTAAAAATAATGGGATTGTAGTAAATGCAACTATCTCATTATATACTCACTCCTCATTAATTAAAAGGACAGATCAAAAGATAAAAATAAATTCACATGATCTTAATCAAGAAATCATTTATGAATCCTATCATGATTTACAAAAAAGTGATAACAATAAATTCGAATTGATAAATTCTTTAATTAAAACAATTAAACCAAAATACGGATTTGAATTATATATACAATCAGATTATCCAATTGGTACTGGATTAGGTGGCTCAGCAACAGTTCTCTCAAGTATTATAGGTTGCTTTAATCAGCTTAGAATCGATAAGTGGACTAATTATGAAATTGCAGAAATTGCTTTTGAAGCTGAAAGACTTTGTATGAATGTTTCAGGAGGCTGGCAAGATCAATATGCAACTGTATTTGGAGGATTTAATTTCATGGAATTTAGTAATGAAGAAAATATAATTCACTCATTGAAAATTTCAAATCAAAATATTGCTAATTTAGAAGAAAATTTAGTTTTGTGTTACACAAATACTAGGCATGAATCAGGAGAAATTCTTTCTGATCAGAAGAAAAAAATACTTGAAATCGATGTTGAATCAATTGTTAAAAAAAATGTTGACTTAACATATAAAATTAAAAATGCCCTTCTTAAGGGGCCAAATAAATCTTTTGGAGTTTTATTAGATAAAGCCTGGAATTATAAAAAGAAGTTCAGCGAACACATCACCAATTCCAATTTGGATAGTATTTATAAAGAAGCTCTAGAAAATGGTGCTATTGGCGGAAAACTTCTTGGTGCAGGAGGTGGAGGGTATTTTTTATTTTATGTTCCATTTGAAAAAAGAAATAATCTATTAACATGGATGGAAAATCGGGGATTGAAATACACCCCTTTTAGGTTTGAAAGTGAGGGCTTACTCTCTTGGTCATCAAGACTTGAAAATAATCCAAAATGAAAATTGCAGACTTTACAATTAGTAAAAAAAGAACTTTTATCATTGCTGAAATAGGTAACAACCACAATGGTAGCCTTGAAAGAGCAAAGAAAATGATTGATAAGGCAATTGAAATGGGGGCGGATTGTGCTAAATTTCAAATGCGTCAAATTAAACAGGTTTATAGGTCAAAAAGTTTAAGTAAATCAGGTGAGGACCTTGGGACTGAATATATTATAGATTTACTTGAAAAATTTGAGTTAAAAGTAGAAGAACACAAAGCACTTTCTGATTACTGTAGGGAAAAAGGAATTTTATATATGTGCACCCCTTGGGATAAAAAGAGCATAGAAATATTAGAAAAATTTGATGTTTCAGCCTATAAAGTTGCATCTGCAGATCTCACAAACCTACCACTGTTAGATAAGTTATCAAAATCAGGAAAACCCCTTATCCTTTCCACAGGAATGAGCTCGACAAAGGAAATTGAGATATCAACAGATTTTTTAAATTCAAGAAAAGTATCTTTTGCATTACTCCATTGCAATAGTACTTACCCTGCCCCTATTCAGGATATAAATTTGAATTGGATGTCTCAACTGAAATCAATTCATCCTTTAATTGGTTATTCTGGTCACGAACGAGGAATAAATATATCCCTCGCAGCTGTAGCAATTGGTGCATGCATTCTTGAACGACATTTCACTTTAGACAGGCAAATGGAGGGTCCAGATCATGCAGCAAGTTTAGAGTTCAATGAGTTTAAAAGTCTTATTGACGGATGTCGTGAAATAGAGGAGGCAATGGGGGGTGAAAATATCAAAAACCGTCAATTTAGTCAAGGCGAAATGATAAATAGAGAGAATTTAGGGAAAAGCTTAGTGGCTTCTAAAGACTTAAAAAAGGGATCTATAATCGGTAAAGATGATATTATGGTTCTAAGTCCTGGCCAAGGTCTTTCACCTCAATTTTATAACACTTTGCTTGGAGTTAAAATAAAACGTGATATGGGATTCGAGGATTATTTTTTCAAATCTGATTTAATTGAGGAAGAAATCAAAATTAAGAAATACAAATTTAAACATCCTTGGGGTATTCCTGTAAGATATCATGATTTCAAGAGATATTTAGATTTGATAAAGCCCAATATTTTTGAATTTCATTTATCCTATTCTGACATGGAATTAAATATATCAGATTATTTGGAGAAAGATTACGAAAATGGATTTGCTGTTCATGCACCAGAACTTTTTAAGGGTAGTCATTTAATGGACTTAGCAACTCCAGATTTAACTTACAGGAAAATTTCAATTGAAGAAACTCAAAAAGTAATTGATATAACGCGGAAGTTAAAAAAGCATTTTCCAAATGAGCAAAAACCATTAATTATTGCTAATGTTGGAGGATTTAGTATGGATTCAAACTTTACAGAAGAAGTAAAGGAATCTTGTTATAAACAATTTTTCAAAAGTCTGAGTGAACTTGATACTGAGGGGGTTGAAATTATACCTCAAACAATGGCACCTTTTCCCTGGCACTTTGGAGGGCAAAGACATCAAAATATTTTTGTTCATGTAGATGAGATTGTCAATTACTGTAAAGAATTTAATATTAGAATGTGCTTTGACGTTTCACATTCGATGTTAACATGTAACCATTTTAAGTGTGATTTTTATGAATTTGCAAAAAAAATAGCTCCTTTTACTGCTCATATTCACATGGGAGATGCAAATGGAGTTAATGGAGAGGGACTACAAATAGGAGATGGTGAAATTGATTTTAAAAGACTAGGGGAAATCCTTAATGAAGGATGTCCTAATGCATCTTTTATTCCTGAAATATGGCAAGGACATAAAAATAATGGTGAAGGCTTTTGGCTCGCCCTTGAAAAACTTGAAAATATAATTTAAGATGAATAATCAAATTAAAAAAGAAATTCAAAATTCAATTGAAATCAAAGAAAAAATATTAAATAATGATAAGATTATTAATCAAATAGAAAGCTTGACAAATGATTGTATTGATTCTATTAAAAATGGAGGGAAAATAATTTTTTGTGGAAATGGTGGAAGTTTTGCAGATGCTCAACACATAGTTGCAGAATTTATTTCGAAATTAAGATTTGATAGAGCTCCAATTGCAGCAATTGCTCTGGGGACTAATAGTTCAAACTTAAGTGCCGTTGCAAATGACTATGGATACCAGAAAGTTTTTGTTAGAGAATTAGAAGCGTTAGGCACTACAAAAGATATATTTATTCCCATAAGTACAAGCGGGAATAGTCAGAATATAATTGAAGCTATTAATTATTCTGTTTCACATGGAATAAAGACTACAGGGCTTACTGGAAAGGATGGAGGGGAAATAGGCAAAATATGTAAAGTCATTAATATTCCTTCAAATAAAACAGAAAAAATTCAAGAATCACATATTATGGTAGGGCATATAGTTTGTTTTCTAATTGAAAAAAGTTTTTTTAAAAAATAATTATTAAATAAAAATGAACATGAGAAAAGTATGGATGAATGGAAGATTAATTCCTGAGACTGAAGCTAAACTATCGGTTTATGACTCAGCATTAATGTTTGGAGATATGGTTTTTGAAATGACACGCTCATTTAACAAGAAACAATTTAAACTAAGAGAACATCTTGAACGTCTGTATGTGGGGATAAAAATCTTAAGAATTCCCATTGATATTAACATAGATCAAATGGAAAAACATTGTTATGAAACAATTGAAGCAAACGAGAATTTATTTAGAAAAGATGACGAACATAGACTTATGATTGACGTGTCAAGAGGGCTTTTAGGTATTTATCAAGGAATCGATGGGCTTCACAAAGGGACTAATATAATAATAGCAGACTTTCCATTAAGATGGACTGTTACAAAGATGGGACATCTTTTCGAAAAAGGGATAAACGCTGTAATTCCTTCTCAAAGAGCAATCCCAGCCAGTTTAATGGATCCAAAAATTAAGAATAGAAGCCGATTATTTTATTTAACCGCAAATATAGAGGTTTCACAATATAGTGGAGAAGATAATTGGGCACTTTTATTGGATACATCAGGATATATATCCGAGGGGACAGGTGATAATTTTTTTATAATAAAAGATAATGTAATTATAAGTCCTGAAGGTAAGGATATTTTAAGGGGTATTTCACGCCAATATGTTATGGAAGAACTTTGTCCTCAACTTGGATTAAAAGTAATAGAAAAAAACATTGAACCTTACGATGTTTATACTGCAGACGAGGCCTTTATGACAGGAACTCCCTTTTGTATGCTTCCTGTAGTTAAATTAAATGGCCTTAAAATTGGCACGGGTAAGGTTGGAGAAGTTTATAAATCTTTGCTTAAAACATGGTCCGATAATACCGGTGTTGATATTTCAATGCAGATAAAAAAATGGAATGCAGAAGAAATAAAATCTAAAATTGATTCTCCAAGTCCCTATAGTTTTAAATCAAAATAAGACCCTTTGAATTATCCTTTTAAAATCGGAATAATGCAAGGTAGATTATCCCCCAAGTATAATGGTAGATACCAAGCGCATCCTGTAAACTATTGGCAAGAAGAGTTTAATATAGCTTCAAAATTAGGACTAGAAACTATTGAATTTATTTTAGATTACTCAGATATTAAGCTTAACCCATTAATGAATAAAAAGGGTATTTATGAAATACAAAAAATCATCGAAAAAAGCGGTGTACTGGTAGAATCAATTTGTGCAGATTATTTCATGGAAGCACCTTTTCATTCCACATCCTTAAGTAAAGTAAATCAAAGTATAGAAGCCCTTGACAAACTCATAAATAACTCAAGTGATTTAGGAGTTAAAAACATTGTTATTCCATGCGTAGATCATTCTTCACTAAAGACAATTCAATTTAAATATTTTTCTCAAAATATTATTAAAACTTTAAAAAAAGCTGAACAAAAAAAAATAAACCTTTGTTTGGAAACAGATTTGAGTCCAGATTTTTTTTTACTATTATTGAAAGACCTTCCAAAAGAAGTTTTTAAAGTTAATTATGATATAGGAAACAGCGCATCTCTGGGCTATAATGTTAATGAAGAGTTTGAAGCCTATGGTGATAGAATTACAGATATACACATAAAGGACAGATTAAGGGGAGGCGGTTCTGTTGAATTGGGTAAAGG
>MDTC01043965.1_pt1 | contig 18892 bp, 15 predicted proteins | sample 811181 | NCBI WGS metagenome assembly MDTC01 (sample SAMN05326644, study PRJNA326480) | marine metagenome | isolation source: seawater | place: Pacific Ocean: North | collected 2011
ATGGACGAGAAAAAAGACGTAGATGAAGCTAAAAAAGACATGGACGAGAAAAAGGACATGGACGAAAAAAAGGACGTGGACGAAGCTAAGGAAGTAGATGAGGCTAAAAAAGACATGGACGAGAAAAAGGACATGGATGAAGCCAAAAAAGATATGGACGAAGCTAAGAAGGACATGGACGAAAAGAAGGACATGGACGAGAAAAAGGACATGGATGAAGCTAAAGATATGGACGAAGCAAAAAAGGACGTGGATGAAGCTAAAGCTGATGTTGATGAAGCAAAAAAGGACATGGATGAGAAAAAGGATGTAGACGAAGCCAAAAAAGATATGGACGAAGCTGCTGATATGGACGAAGACATGTACGAAGAAGGATCAATTGAAGAAATTGATCTAGAAGAACTTCTTGCTGAACTTGAAGAAGCTGAATTATCTGAAAAGAAAGAAGATGATAAAGTTAAAGAAGAGTATGGCAAGAGAAAAGACGAAACTGTTGAGGAAGTTACTGAAGAATTAGAAGAAGCTCCTGTAGTAGAAGCTGAAGCTGATGATGAAGTAGGTGAAATAACAGTAGACGAGCTTAAGGATATCATCCGTGACGTTCTTTCAGACGTTATGGGTCCTGGAGAAGGTGGCGAAATGGATATGGATATGGATGTTGACGCTGATGGCGGAGACGAAGTTGAAATTGATATGGAAGATGAAATGATGGATGAGAAAAAAGAAGTTGATGAAGTTAAAGCTGAATTAAATGAAGCAATTAACGTAATCAATACTCTAAAATCAGAACTTAACGAAGTAAATCTTCTAAACGCAAAACTTCTTTATGTGAACAAATTGTTCAAATCTAAAACTTTAAGTGAAGCTCAGAAAGTTAAAGTAATTAACGCTTTCGATAGAGCTGAAACTCTTAAAGAAGTTAAAAATGTATTTGAAACATTGAAAGATAACCTTTCTGTAAAAACTAAATCTCTTAAAGAGCATAAATCATTCGCTTCTAAAGCGGCTGGTGTAGCTCCTAAGAAAGAAGTAATTACTGAAGGATCTGATTTCGTGAATAGAATGCAGAAATTAGCTGGAATTATTTAATTTTTAATTTTTTAAACCCTAACAAAATGTCAAATATTGTTAATCAATTATTAGAGACTGCTAGCCCTTATCAGTCAGTACAGAAAGACGCTGCGCGTTTAGCTGGAAAATGGGCTAAGTCTGGCCTACTAGAGGGAATTAACGGTGACGTAGAAAAAGGCAACATGTCTATTTTGCTTGAAAACCAAGCAAAGCAACTTGTTGTTGAAGCTTCTTCAACTGGTACTGGTGCTAACTTTACTCCAGGAACTGGTGAGCAATACGCTGCTGTCGCTCTTCCACTTGTAAGAAAAGTATTTGGTCAGATTGCTGCTAAAGAATTTGTTAGTGTTCAACCTATGACATTACCTGCTGGATTGGTATTTTTCTTAGATTTCCAATATGGAGATACTAAAATCCCATTCACAGCTAATGATTCAATGTATGGTGACGCTAGTGAAAACTTTGGTAACACAAACACAGGTGGTTTATACGGACCAGGTAGATTCGGATACTCAATCAATGATTTCTCCGCTTCTGTAGTTGACGCTAACCACACAATTGCTTCAGCATCTTTTGCTGATGTAAACTTCGACGCTGATTTATCAGCTTCTGTTGCTGCTGGAGACATCGCTAAGATTACTGTTAAAACAGGATCTTTATCAGGTGTTGATGTAGACGGAATTAGAGGATTTTATTTAGAAGGCGCTAATGGTGCTTTACCTCCAATCTCTGCTGCAGATAACTTCCCAGCATTAGCTAAGCTAGATGCTACAGAAAATGGAAGTATTGACTTCTTCGTAACAGCATCTGGTGGTGTTGAAAGTGATGAAGATATCACTGTTCACTACAACAAACAGACTGACTTCAACGCAAGAGGTGATTTCGAAGATGGAGCTGCTTACTCAGACCAAGCTGGTGCTGGTAGAGCAATCGACATCCCAGAAATTAATGTTCAAATGAAATCAGAAACTATTGCTGCTAAGACTAGAAAGTTAAAAGCACAATGGACTCCTGAGTTCTCTCAAGACTTGAATGCTTTCCACAGCTTAGATGCTGAGGCTGAGTTAACAAGCATCTTGAGTGAGTATATTTCATTAGAAATTGATCTAGAAATACTTGGAATGTTAATCGAAAACGTACCTTCTTCTAACACTGCTGTATGGTCAGCTAAAGTTGGAAATGAGCTAAATACAGCTGGTACTGCAATCGTAGAAAACACTGCAGGTGTATACTATACTCAAATGAGTTGGTTCCAAACTTTAGGAATCAAATTACAAAAGGTCTCTAACCTTATTCACCAGAAAACTTTAAGAGGTGGTGCTAACTTTATGGTAGTATCTCCAACAGTTGCTACTGTCCTAGAATCTATTCCAGGATTTGCTGCTGATTCAGATGGTGATGCTGCTAAAATGCAATATGCATTTGGTGTACAAAAGGTTGGTGCTTTAAATAGCAGATATAAAGTATATAAGAACCCTTATATGAAGGAAAACTTCATTCTATTAGGATTCAAAGGTAACCAATTCCTAGAAGCTGGTGCCGTATATGCTCCATATATTCCGTTAATTATGACTCCACTTGTATACGATCCTAATACCTTCACACCAAGAAAAGGTATTATGACAAGATACGCTAAGAAAATGGTAAGACCAGAATTCTATGGTGGTGTTAAAGTTGCTGACTTAAACATAGTATAAGTCATAACTTATAAATCCTTTTAGAAAGTCCCGCGCAAGCGGGACTTTTTTTTCATATTTATATTCAACATTAAAAGACAAATATTTATAACAAAATCTAATTATGTCACAAAACCCTATAATTTGGAGCGGTAATTCATCATTTTCTTCAGGTCAAACACCATTTGGATTTTATGATGATGATACTACGTTCACAAACGATGCCGATAAGGTAGCACAATTTTGTGCTTCTCGTTTAGGATATCCTACAGTAGATATTGAAATGGGTAGTGGTTCATTTTATGCCTGTTTTGAAGAAGCAGTTACTACTTATGGAAATGAACTTTACTTATATCAAATAAGAAACAATTTTATTAATCTAGAAGGTGTTAGTACTGGGTCAGAATTAAATCAAGCAGTAATTCAACCTAATATGGGTAATACTATTAGAATAGCAGAAAATTATGCTCAAGAAGCAGGTGCTGGTGGTAATGTTACTTGGAATAAAGGTAGAATAATGCTAACAGCTAGTGTCCAAACATATGATTTAGATGCTTGGGCTGCTGAATCTGCAAGTTTAGAAGCAGGTGATGTAATTGAAATTAAAAAAATATTTTATGAAAACACTCCTGCAATTGTACGTTACTTTGATCCATATGCTGGGACAGGATACGGTTCTCAACAGTTACTTGATGTATTCGGATTTGGTAATTATTCTCCTGCTATTAATTTTTTATTAATGCCTATATATTACGATGTATCCGTAATACAAGCAATTGAATTAAATGATCAAATTAGAAAATCTGCTTTTTCATTTGAATTAGTAAACAATCAGTTAAAGATTTTCCCAATTCCAACTACAGAGGGTTATTTATGTTTTGAATATATAAGTCAAAGAGAAAGAAATACCCCATTTGCACAAGCACCCTTTTCAGGGAGTAATTTAGTAACAGATATTTCAAATGTTCCATTTGAAAACCCAGTTTATTCACGCATAAACGCTCCAGGAAGATATTGGATATTTGAATATACACTAGCATTAGCTAAAGAATTATTAGGATACATTAGAGGTAAATACTCTCAGGTTCCTATTCCAGGTGCTGAAGTTACTTTAAATCAAGCAGATTTATTATCATCTGCTACAACTTTAAAAGAATCTTTAATACAAAAATTAAGAGATGATTTAGATGAAAATTCTAGAAAAATGCAACTTATGAGAAAAGCAGAAGAAGCAAATGCTATGAAAACACATTTAGATCAAGTACCATTACCTATTTATATAGCATAAAATGGCATTATACGGAAGAAATAAAGATGTATTACTTTTTCAAGGATTAAATACTGAGTTGTTACACAAAATTGTAGAACAACAAGTAGGATACTATAAAGTAAAATTAGATGAAACACCATCTAACATCTATGGTGAGGCACAAAATAAAACATATATAGGACCAGTTCTTATAAAATGTTTATTAGTAAGAGGTGATCAAACCAATTTAGATGATAATTATGGAGTTGATAGAAATAGAACTTTAGAAGTAAGATTTTTTAGACATGATTTAAAACAAGCTAATGTAGTACCTGAAATAGGAGATATAATTTTATGGAATGAGGATTATTATGAAGTTGATAATTTAGTCGAAAATCAGCTAGTAGTAGGTAAAGATCCATCATATCCTTATAGTGATACAGTAGATGACTTTGGTTCAAGTCACTCAATTATTTTGAGCTGTCACTACACAAGACCAGAAAAAGTTGGTATAAAAGAACAAAGATTATAATGGAATTTAAACCAAGACCATATACAAAAAGAGAGTTTTTAGATAAACTTGTAATGCCCTATGAAAATCCTGAAACACAACAGGAAGTAGTAGGTAATCCAAATCAAATTCCCTCTGAAACAAGACCTGGTCAACCTGATCCACAAAAAGTAGAAAGAGCTTTACAAGTATCTGTTAAGGATGATACTAATAAAGAAATAAAAATTACTTTAAAAGATATAGATTCATCAATTTTGTATTATTTAGAAAATGTAATTAGACCTACAGTAATGCAAAATGATAAACAACAAAAAGTACCTGTAATTTATGGTTCTCCTGAAAGATGGAAATCAATGCAAGCAGATGGTTTTTACCGTGATAAAAATGGTAAAACTATGGTACCATTAGTAATGTTTAAAAGAAGTAGTTTTGAAAAAGATAATACTATTGGAAATAAATTAGATGGAAATAAAGTACATAATGTAGAATATTTTGAAACAAGATATTCTCGTAGAAATAATTATGATAATTTTTCTGTTTTACAAAACCAACTCCCCCAAAGAGAATACATCTTAGGAGTAATACCAGATTATCTTACTATAAATTATGAAATGTCTATTTTTACAGATTTTACAGAACAAATGAATGAAATTACAGAAGCAATAGAATTTTCTGCTCGTTCATATTGGGGTGACCCAGAAAAATTTATGTTTAGAGCTGACATAAAAACATTTAATACTCCTACATTATTGGAATCAGGGGTTGATAGAGCTAATAAAACAGATATGACATTAATTGTTAATGCTTATATTATTCCTAAAACTATAAATGTTTCTATGGCGGGTCCTAGTCCAAAAGCTTATAATATTGTAAAGACAGTTTTTGGAGAACAGATTATTTAAGAAAGTTAAATATTTATTATTAGAATATAATTATATATAAAATTAAAAATACATGGCCAAACTAAGTACCTCAGGAATTACTAGCGGAAGTATTATATTTCCTGAACACGTTTTAAGGAGTATTGATGCCCTTAATGGAGAAGAAGGTCCATATGATATAATATTATCTGGATCCTTAGGAGTCTCAGGGAGTTTAAATCTAAATCCAACATACGTTAACGAATTTAATAATGCACCCGCCTTATTAGCATACAACACATCATCAGGAACAATTTTATTTACTACAGGAAGTGCAGGTAGTGGAGCACCGGGTTCAAGCGGTACTTCTGGTACAAATGGTACTTCGGGTACAGACGGATCTTCGGGATCTTCAGGTACAGATGGATCTTCAGGATCTTCGGGTACTTCAGGTACAAATGGTACTAATGGTTCATCAGGAACAAGTGGAGCAGATGGCTCAAGTGGTTCAAGTGGAACCTCAGGTGCAGATGGTTCTTCAGGTACTTCAGGAACATCAGGTACTAATGGTGATTTATTTTCTACAACTTCTACATCCGCAGTTACAATAGGAACAGGAACAAAATCATTTACAACAGTTGATTCTTGTGCTTTTGTAACCAGTCAAACATTAATTATTTCATATAATGCTACAAATTATATGATTGGTACAGTTACCAGTTATAATTCAGGTACTAAAGCATTAGTTATGAATATACAAACTGTTGTAGGATCAGGGTCCTGGAATAGTTGGAGTATAAGTTTACAGGGTGCTACTGGTAGTAGTGGATCAAGTGGTTCATCAGGTTCATCAGGATCAAGTGGATCAAATGGTTCTTCAGGTACTTCAGGTTCAGATGGTTCAAGTGGTTCTTCAGGTAGTTCAGGAAGTTCAGGAACAAATGGTTCTTCAGGAACAAGCGGAGCTGATGGAGCAGCTGGTACAAGTGGTTCATCAGGAAATAGTGGATCTTCAGGTACAAGTGGTACGGATGGTACATCTGGTTCTTCAGGTACTTCAGCCCCAGGAATATCATCAGGTTCATCAGGTACTTCAGGTACAAATGGTACTTCGGGTACAAATGGTTCAAGTGGAACTTCAGGTGCTGATGGAGCAGCTGGTGCAGCTGGAACTTCTGGAACTTCAGGAACAAATGGTTCAAGTGGTACTTCAGGAACAAATGGTTCTTCAGGAACAAGTGGAGCAGCTGGTACAAGTGGTACATCAGGAACTTCACCTTCTGGAGGAGGAGGAAGTCCTTATAATAATACAGTAAGATATACAGAAACTGCTGGTTCAAATAAAGTACAAATGTTATCAGCTGGTAACATATATAGTGGTTTAACTTGGCAAAGAGCAACAACAACTTTATCAATTACTTCTAGTGCACATGGTCTTTCAAATGGAGATATGGTTGTAATTAGAAATGCAAACCAAGATTATATATATAAAAAAGTAAGTAATGTTGTTACTAATGGATTTACAGTAACAGTAGATAATACAGGAGGAGCTAGTGGTACAGAAGCTGCTTATATACCTGCTATGTCTGCTTCTGCTATTACAGATAGTACAATTACATTAGAAGCACCAACTGTAGGAAATGTACAATTAATGTCTGCAATGATTTATATTAATAGTTCAGAAACAAATCCAAAAACATTAAATGTACCTGCAAATGCTGTAAGTAATGGTGCAGGTGAAAATAATAGTTTGTCAACAAGAAATGTACCTATTTTATTAGCTAATGATGTTTCAGGCGTTAATAATTCAACTATTACATCTACTAGAGTTAATTTTGCTACAAATGGTAGTGGAAGCTATTCATTGGATGGAGGTTTAGATACATTTGGTGCAGTATTAATTAGTTTAAGATTCTAAATAAATGGCTCAAGAATTCTTTGGAAAATTAACGGGCGTAAGCCCAATTGGATCTGGTAGTAACTCTTATGTAAGAATTAGGGGTGATGTTTCTGATGGAGGAAACACTATTACTAATGTAGTAGGAGTATCTGGTTATAAATCAGGTAGTGAATTTGATTTTCTAAAAAGTGGAATGGTTGTAGTTGGTAGTACTGGGTATGGTAGTGGTGCTACAATTGCTAGTATTAATTCTGGTACACAAACAATTACTATGAATAGTAATTCTAATGCAGATGGTACTAATGCTTTATTTAGAATATCCCCAGCTTCAGGAAGTTATTATATAGAATCTGCTTCATTTACAGATCCACAAGGTTTAATTAATACAAAAACTATTACAGGTAGTGGGGATTCTGAAGCGAATGCCTCAATGAATGTTTTTAGTATTTTAGGTGTTGCTACTTTAGGTGGCAGTGATGTTACTGGTAGATTTCATCAATATAATATTACAGATGTAAAACATAGAAATACTGCTGGTTCTGAAATTTCAATGTTAGTAGAATGGGGAGAACCGGGAAATGAAACAGATAGTGGAGATAGATTATCTGTTGGTACAAACCAAACAATACCAATTGTATCTTTAACTGCTACTTCATCATTAGCACCACTATTTTCAAGAGCTATTTCAGGTATGGGAGTTGTCCCTCCGGGTTCAGATGTAGCTGCATATCAAATTGCATTACAAACTATACAAAAATTTGTTACTTCTTCTACTGGTGGTGGAGGAGGTATAACATTTGTAGGCAGTACAGAAGATGGTTTATTAACATTTACTTCTGGAAGTGCTAATACAGTATCAGCATCACAATATGTTCAAATTAAAGGAGATGAATTAATAGTATCAGGTAATGTATTTGTACAAGGTACTTTAGATGCACATACTAAAAACTTTAAAATAGATCATCCAACAAAAGAAGGATATTATCTAATACATTCATCTTTAGAAGGTCCTGAAAGAGGAATTTATCATAGAGGTAAATTAGAAACTAGTGATACTATTTTCCTACCAGAATATTGGAAAGATTTAGCTAATGAAATAAATATTACAGTACAATTAACTCCAGTAGGTAATTCTTGTCAACATTGGATTAAAAGTATAAGTAAAGAACAAATCGAAGTTGGGTGTGATTGTGGAACTCCAAACTGTCATTATATAGTTTATGCTGAAAGAACAGATCAGGGTGAATTTGAATTATTAGAATCCAAAGAATAATTTGGAAATCTAAAATAAATTTTGTATATTACTAGAACTATGAGGTATTTAGTATGTGTTTTACTATTAATAGTTTCATCAACCTCACATTCTCAATTCCTCTTAGAAGAAGATAAACAATTACATTTTGCAGCTGGTAATATAACAGGTGCTGCTGGATATTTTTGGTCTTATAATAAACATCAAGATAAAAAAAGAGCAATGATAACAGGTATTTGTACTGCTTTTGCCGCAGGTGTAATAAAAGAAATGTATGATGGACAAATAAAGGGGGGTTATGTTGATTTAGAAGATATAGCCGCTACTACATTAGGAGGAATTACTATTAATGTTTCAATACCTTTATTTATTCCACAAAGAAAATACGCAAAAATAAAACAAAATAAAAGAAAAAGAAGACCAAAATCAAATAAAAGATGTTGGTGTCCCAAGTTATGAAAATTCTTGCTTCAACAAGTTTTATAGGTAATACAGGATTTGCAAATCATGCACAATCTTTTTTTACCTCCCTGGATAAATTAATTCCTTTAAAAGTTAGAAATTCAACTATAGGTAATAGTTGGGAAGGATATTCTTTAGAATGTCATAATAAAGAACCTTACATTACAAACCAAATGAAGGATATGTTAATCCTTCAAACATTAAAAACTGAGGATTCAAGAATAGATAAACCTTTATATAAACATAATTCTGATTTTGATCCAGATATTAATATTGTTTTAGCAGAACATAATAACCATTATTTTTATAATGAGTATAATGGATATAAAATAGCTTATAATGTTTGGGAAACAGATAAATATGATCCTAAATTTTTAGAACAATTAAAAACATTTAATGAATTATGGGTTCCTAGTAAATGGCAAAAACAAATTTCTATAGATCAAGGTTATCCAAAAGATAAAATATTTGTTATTCCTGAAGGTGTAGACAGTAAATTTAAACCAGGAAATAATCCAGAAGGTAAATTTAAAATATTAGTTGTAGGTAGATGGGAACATAGAAAAGGTACTAGAGAATCAATTAAAGCTTTTTTAAATGCTTTTCCAAATAATAATAATGTAGAACTAATACTTTGTGTTGATAATTGGGTAAATCAGGATAAATTAAATTCAACAGAAAATAGATTAAAACATTATGGGTTAGAAGATCCTAGAATTACTATTAAATCATTTTTATCTAAAAAAGAATATATAAAATTATTACAAGAATGCCATGTATTTTTATCAGCTTCTAAATCAGAGGGATGGAATTTACCTCTGATAGAAGCTATAGCTTGTGGTACTCCTTCTATATATTCAAAATGTTCGGGTCAATTAGAGTTTACTAAAGGTAAAGGGTTAGGAGTTAATATTTTAGGAAAAGAAGATGCCCCAGGATTTCCAGGAAATTATTATACTGTAGATGAAGACCATTTAGCAGAACAATTAAAAGAAGTTTATAATAATTATAATTTTTGGAAAGAATATTATTTGACATTTTCTAAAACAGTTAGAAAAAATTTCTCTTGGAAAAAAGCAGCTAAAAAGGCATATGATAGAATAGAACAAATAAAAAAAGAAAATAAGCCTGTTTTAAATGTCCATTTTGTAAAAGAACCATATCTTAGATTAGTAGGGGGTGTGGGCAAATATAAAGTAGATTTTATAGATAACTCTAATAATAAAACATTATTTTCAACAATTTTAAAACCTGATCATTGGGCTAAAGCATATCGTAATTATTTTGTAGATTGGAAAATAATAGTTAAAGATGAAGATGATAATATTGTAGCTCAACATGATTTTAATGCTAAAGATAAAAGAGTCTATATATCTCTTGGTTCTAAATCATTAGGTGATACTTTAGCATGGTTTCCTGTAGTTGAAGAGTTTAGAAAAAAACATAATTGTAAATTAATAGTTTCAACTTTTCATAATGATTGGTTTGAAAAAAATTATCCTCAATTAGAATTTGTTGCCCCAGGAACAAATGTAAAGGATATATATGCTATGTACGAAATAGGATGGTATTATAAAGGCGAAAGTGATAAAGTAAATTATAACCATCACCCAGTAGACTTTAGAACTATCCCATTACAAAAAACGGCTTCTAATATTTTAGGAGTAGAACATGAAGAAGTCATTCCTAAAGTAACCTTTAAAAGAGGTAAAAGGCCTATAAAAGAAAAATATATATGTTTTTCTCCTCATGCTTCTGCATCAGCTAAATACTGGCATAATATTTACGGATGGCAAACAGTAGTAGATTACTTAAATAATAAAGGATATAAAGTTATTCAAATATCTAAAGAAAAATATTCAAGTAGTTTTGAAACTACTAAATTGCCTAGAAATAAACAAATTAAAAATGTAATAGATGCAACAGGTCTTTCTATGGAAGATACTGTTAATTATCTTGCCCATTGTGAATTGTATATAGGAGTATCAAGTGGGTTAGCTTGGCTATCTTGGACCTTAGAAACCCCTGTTGTAATGATTTCAGGGTTTAGTTCAGAATGGACTGAATTTACTACAAATGTTAAACGGGTTATAAATAAAGATGTTTGTAATTCTTGTTTTAACAATTATAAATTAGATGCAGGAGATTGGAATTGGTGCCCAGCTCATAAAGACACCCCTAGACAATTTGAATGTACTAGAAAAATTTCTCCAGAAAGTGTCATAGAATCAATTGTTGGTTATCTTATTTAATATTTATTAGGGAATAATCCTGAACGATTAAAACGAAACTAGTCAATGGCCATAATAAGTACTTCGGGGATTGCCCCAGGAGAGTTAATAAAATCAGAGCATTTACTTAGAGTAACAGATGCTTTATCCTCTCTAGACATAAGAGATATTTTAATTACTGGTAGCTTTGCTATAACAGGCAGTAATGCTGCAATAGGTAATACATCATTATCTGGTTCCCTAAATGTTAGTGGAAGCACAACATTTAGTGGTTCTTTATTTATAGAAACCGGTAGTATCTCAGAAACAAATCAAACAAACGTAATAACCTATAATCCAACAACTGGACAAGTATTTACTACTTCTTCAGCTGCCTTTATTGCCTCGGGGCAAACATCTGGTACAAGTGGTACCTCAGGCACAAGTGGTACAAATGGTACTGATGGTTCAAGTGGATCTAGTGGTTCATCAGGAACAGATGGTTCTTCAGGTAGTTCAGGAACAAATGGTACAGATGGTTCTTCAGGTAGTTCAGGAACAAGTGGAGCAGATGGTTCAAGTGGTACATCAGGAACTTCAGGAATAAATGGTACTAGTGGTACTTCTGGAACTGATGGTACTTCAGGAACAAATGGTTCAAGTGGTACTTCAGGCACAAACGGTACTTCAGGTACAAATGGTTCATCGGGAACAAGTGGCTCAAACGGTTCTTCAGGAACAAGTGGTTCAAATGGTACTGATGGTTCCTCAGGAACAAGTGGAGAAGATGGTGATACTTATAAAACTACTTCATCATCATCTACAGCAATTGGTACAGGAAGTAAATCCTTTACTGTTGATTCAGGATTAGCTTATACAGCAGGCCAAACTGTAAAAATAGTTGAAAATGGAAATTTAGCTAATTTTTTAATTGGAGAAATAACTAGTTATTCAGGTACTACTTTAGTAGTAAATGTTACTAGTACAGGAGGTAGTGGAACTATAAATAATTGGATTGTTAATTTATCTGGAGTTTCTGGCACTAGTGGTACTTCAGGTACAAATGGTACTTCAGGTACAACACCAGCGGCTCAATTTAGTGGATCTTATAGTGGTTCATTTGAAGGTGATGGTTCGGGATTAACAGATGTCCCAGCTCCTACTTTACAACAAGTTACTACTCAAGGTAATACTTCAACTAATAATATTTTAGTAACAGCATCTTTAGATATTTCAGGTTCATTATTACTTTCAGGAAGTTTCGTTCATTCAGGAAGTATAACTACAGATGGATCCATTGGAGCTACTGGTGATGTAATTGCAAGTTACACCTCAGATATTCAATTTAAAGATAATATTGAAACTTTAACAGGAACTTTAGATAGAATTGGTAATATTCGTGGAGTAGAATTTGATTGGAATAAAAATCAAGATAGTTATACCGGACATGATATTGGAGTAATTGCACAAGAAATTGAAGCTGAATATCCTGAATTAGTAGTAAATAGACAAGATGGAGTTAAAGCTGTTAAATATGAGAAATTAGTTGCAGTTTTAATTGAAGCAATAAAAGAATTAAAAGAAGAAATAAATCAAATAAAGAATGGCTAAAAACGTAAGAATAGTCCCTTCTTCAGGTTCTCTCTATTTTATTGGAGATGGGTTTGATATAACTGGTTCTGTAAGATTTGAATTAGTTGGATCTTCAGAGGATATTAAAATATCATCCACTGAAAATGGTGATTCTATATTATTAATTAATAAAGAAAAGGGAAGAATAGGAATTGGTGCCAAAGTTTCTGCTTCGGCTAATCTTACAGTTAGTGGTTCAACTAATAATGATGTATTATTTGTTCAAAATGAAAGTTCAAGCTTTTCATTTAGTAAAGAAGGTGTAATTGTACTGCCTGATTTTTCAAGTAAAACATCAGCTAATTATAGTCCAGCGGATGTAGAAGGAGGAATGTGGTTTAGTGGAAGTCAGTTTTTTGTTGGAACATAAATATTTATTAACGAAGTAAAACTAAGAAAGAAAAACATAACATATGGCTACTATAAGTACATCAGGAATCGAGTCAGGAAGAATAATTCGTTCAGCTCATGTCCTAAGAATCATCGAAGCTCTTGATGGATCTGAAACAAATGATATATTAATCTCAGGCTCTTTAATAACTACAGGATCTGTAGGAGTTACGGGTTCAGTAGATGTAATTGGAAATATTACAGGAAGTGCCTTTACAGGTTCTTTTGCAGGAGATGGTTCAAATTTAACAGGTGTAACTGGTGAATGGGACGGAACTCATAATGGTAATGCTGATATTACAGGTTCATTCAATGTATCTGGAAGTACTGGTTTAACTGGATCTTTAACTGTATCAGGTTCAGTAGTATTAAGTGGTTCATATAGTGGTTCATTCCAAGGAGATGGTAGTAATTTAAGTGGTATTACTGGTGAATGGGATGGTACAAGAGATGGAAATGCTGATATTACTGGCTCATTTAATGTATCAGGTTCAACAGGATTAACTGGATCCCTAGATGTATCAGGAAGTATTACAGGATCAAACGATATTAAAGTAGTAGGAGGAATAGTAAGTGGTATTTCAGGTAGTGTTATACCTTTTTATTTTGCCAATCAAGGTGCTTTTCCAAGTGCTACTACTTATCATGGTGCAATAGCTCACTCACATTCTGATGGAGCAATGTATTTTGCACATGGAGGAGCTTGGAACCAATTACAAAATTCATCAGGACCATTTAGTGGATCATTTAGTGGTTCATTCCAAGGAGATGGTAGTTTATTAACTTCTGTAGGAGGTTTCCCTCATACAGGTTCAGCTGAAATTTCAGGTAGTTTAGGTATTACAGGATCCTTAGCTGTAAGTGGTTCGTCTGTTAATATTAACCACCCTTCAGCTTCTATAGTATTTGAAAATAATGGTAATAATATAGCAATAGGTTATAGAGTTTTAGATCCACGTACTAATGGAACTCATAACGTAGGTATTGGATATGAAGCTTTAAAAGGTATAGTAACAGGAACAAGAAATATAGGAATTGGATCTTATGCTGGACAAAATTTAAATTCAGGTGGGGGTAATGTAGCTATAGGATTTAATGCTCTTTATGATGCAGATTCCACTACCTATTTTAATATTGCTATAGGAGATGAAACAGGAAGATATTTAGCTAATGACTGTAGGGATAATGTATTAATTGGACCAGGAGTAGGTCCTTCTACTGAAACTGCTAATTTAAATGATAAATTATATATAGGTAGTGGTAGTGGAGATACACCTCTTATTTTTGGAGAATTTAAATCTCAATCATTAACAATTAATAATGCAGTATCTGCTTCTATATTTAGTGGATCTTTTTATGGAAATGGAAGTAACTTAACTGGTATTACTGGTGAATGGGATGGTACAAGAGATGGAAATTCTGAAATTACAGGATCACTTATTATATCAGGATCAAATGCAAATATAAGAGTAACTGGTTCAGTTCATATATCAAATGTATTAGAATTAGCACCAATTCACCCACTCCCAACTGATAAACCAACAGGATCATTAGCATCTTCTGGTAGTGCAGGAAGTGTAAAACCTTTCTTCTGGGATGGAACAAATTGGAACGCTTTATATTAAAAATAAAATATTTATAATAAAATTAAAATAAAAATAACAATTAAATTTATATAACAATGGCTTGGAAAAAACTCGTCGTATCTGGATCTAATATATCTCAATTAAATAATGATGAAAGTTATTTAAAACAGAATGGAACAGGTGCCCAATTATCAGGATCGTTTAGTGGATCCTATCAAGGTGATGGCTCTGGGTTAACTGGAGTAACAGCCGGAGCATCCAATGCTTTAACTGATGGTAATGGTATTGTAGATTTCTCTTATGACGGAACTTCAGCCGGTGTTACAGTAGCAGTAGAAGCAGATGGTTCTACATTATCTGTAGGAGCAAGTGGTGTTAAAGTAGCAGATGGTGGAATTACAGCAACTCAAATAGCAACTTCAGTAGCAGGTGATGGTTTAGCCGGTGGTGGAGGTACAGCATTAAGTGTAGGTGTTGATGATTCAACAGTTGAAATTAATTCTGATGCTTTAAGAGTAAAAGATCTTGGAATTGCTACTGGAAAAATAGCAAATGATGCTGTTACAACTGCAAAAATTGCTCATTCTTTAGGTACTATGGGAACCCATAATTTCACGGGTTCATTTAGTGGTTCATTTATTGGTACAACTGATCTACCAGATTTAACAGATGGTAATGGTATTGCAGATTTTACTTATGATGGTTCATCAACTGCAACAGTTTCTTTAGATTTAGATGGTAGTACATTAACAGTAGGAGCAAGTGGAGTTAAAATCTCAGATGGTGGAGTTGATACTACTCAATTAGCTGATGAAGCAGTAAACACTGCTAAAATTTCAGGTAGTAGTATTACAACAGCAAAAATTATTGATGCCCAAGTTACTAATGTTAAACTAGCAAATTCTAGTGTAACTATAGGTTCAACAGCAGTTGCCTTAGGTGCTACAGTAACTACATTCGCAGGCATAGGTCAATTAACAGCAACAGGTGTTACCGCTTCTTTATTTGGAACAGCATCACATGCATTATCAGCAGTTACTGCTTCACAAGTAGCAGGAACAGCTTCATTTGCAGATAGAGCTACTACAGCTTCATTTGCTGATTTAGCAGGATCTATTAGATCAGGACTTACAGCCTCTCATGCTGATAGAGCTTCTTCAGCTTCATTAGCTGATGTTGCTACTAGCGCTAGAGGAGTTGTTGCAGATTCAGTAGCTTTAGGAACTGATACAACTGGAAATTATGTAGCAACACTTGGATCTGGAACTGGTGTAACAATTGGTTCAAATACAGGTGAAGGTTCATCTCCAACAATAGCTGTAAATTATGGTTCAAGTGCTAATAATGCAGTAGAAGGTGATACTACTATTACTATTAATGGTACAGCAAATGAAGTATCAATTACTGGTACAGCTGCTCAAGCATTAGGTGGTGGTCCTACTTATACTATTGGATTACCTGATGATGTAACAATTGGTAGAGATTTAGTTGTATCAAGAAATTTAACAGTAGCAGGTACAGCAAGTTTCCAACATACTACAGATTTAGATGTAGCAGATAGATTTATTAGATTAGCTTCTGGTTCAAATGCGGCAGGAGATGGTGGTATTGTAGTACAACAAGGTTCAAACGGAAGAGGCCAAGTATTTGGATACGATAATGGTTCAGGTGCTTCAGGTAGATGGGGTGTAACTTCATCATTTGATCCAGCTACTAATACAATTAGTCCAGATGCATTTATGTCTTTAGCTATAGAAGGTGGAGATAATGTTCCTGGAAATGCTCCTTCAACATATCAAGAAAAAGGAAACATTTTCATTGGTAATACTGGAGATATTTGGATTTACTCATCATAATAAAACAGCTTTTTAAAAAAGTTATGAGTTTTAAGGCTGGAAAAGTACAAATTGGAATAAAAGAGGACCCTCAAGTAAATGAGGCTCCTCTTTCGTCCTTTGATGTAGATTTAAATGCTGAAGAATTAGAAATAATTTTAAAAGGTTTAAAAAAATCTACATTTACAGGAGAACAATTAGAAACGGTTTATAAATTAGTTTTAAAATTACAAAATAAATACTTGTCTTTAGTAAAAAAGTAATATTTATTAATGTATTATTGGCCCGTAAGGGAAGTGGGCTTGTCACTATTGCAAGTAACCAACCGTAATTAAAATAGATATGCCTAGTTGGAAAAAACTTATTGTCAGTGGATCTGACGCTTCATTAAATTCTCTCTCAGTTGACGGTAATATTACCTTAGAAGATTCTATAATACAAGATTCTGGTGATTTAACTTTAGATATTGGTGGTAACCTTATTGTAGACGTTGACGGTGCCCAAGTTAGATTAGAAGACGCTGGTACTGAATTTGGTAGACTTAGTAGAGTTTCTTCAGATTTAGTTATTAAATCTATGGGTAATAATAATGATTTATTACTTAAAGGAGTTGATGATACAACTACTATAACTGCTCTTAAACTTGATATGTCAGCTGCAGGTAAAGCATTTTTCAATGATGATGTAGTAGCATTTTCCTCATCAGATAAAGATTTAAAAGATAATATCACTCCAATAGAAAATCCAATTGATAAAATTAAAGAAATTGGTGGATATGAATTTGATTGGAATAATAAATCTTCTTATGAAGGACATGACGTAGGAGTTATTGCACAAGAAATAGAAAAAGTATTACCCGAAGTTGTTACAACTAGGGATAATGGATATAAAGCGGTTAAATATGAAAAAATAGTTGCTTTATTAATTGAAGGAATAAAAGAACAACAATTGCAAATTGATGATTTAAAAAAGCAATTGAACGAAAAAAATTAAATATTTATAATCAAAAAGTTATAGAAAAATGGGAATTAAAAAGAATTCAAAATTAGAAAACCAGGAGTTGCAACAATTAAAAGATTTTCAATCTGAAATAGATAAATTAACATTTAGCTTAGGACAGATTGCGTTACAACGAATAAAAACAGACATTGATGAATCAATGGCTAAAAACAAATATCAAGAACTCTTAGAGTTAGAAAAGAAAATAGGAGAAAATTTAAATAACAAATATGGCGAAGTCCAGATTGATTTAAAAACTGGTAAAATTACTAGTTCCGATAATGAGTCTTAAAAAACTTCTACATATTTATCGACAGACGAATAAATAAGATATACAATGGCAGAAACATTATTATCCCCAGGCGTATTAACCCGTGAAAACGACCAATCACTCGTTACGGAAGGACCTATTGTTGCTGGTGCAGCTATCCTTGGTCCAACAGTAAAAGGTCCGGTTAACGTCCCAACATTAGTAACTTCATTTAGTGATTATAGAAGTAGATTTGGTACTAGCTTTCAAAGTGCTAGCATTGAATACGAATACTTAACATCAATATCAGCTTTTAATTATTTCCAACAAGGTGGAGATTCTTTACTTGTAACTAGAATAGTTAGTGGAACATTTGTTCCTGCTAGTGCTTCAGTTGCTTCAAAAGGAGGTGGAACTTCTTTTGAATTAGAATCAATTCAGGAAGGTTCAGCTGCTACTAACTCTGGATCAGTTTCTCCAAGTGGTAGTTTAGAAAATGGAACATCTGAAAATGTAAGATTTGAAATAAACGGTGTTGATTCAGGAAGTGGTACATTTAACTTATTAATTCGTAGAGGTAATGATAACCAACAACAAAAAGTAATTTTAGAAACTTATAGAGGATTATCTTTAGATCCAACTAATGAAAATTACATATCTGCTAGAATTGGTGATCAAAAATTAACAAAAAATGGAGACTATATCCAAATCACAGGTAGTTACCAAAATTTAAGTAGATACGTTAGAGTAAAATCAGTAAGTAATACTTATGAATATTTTGATAATGACGGTAATTTCAAAAGCTCTCAAACTTCATCATTACCTGTTAATGGTAGTGGTTCTTTACATGGAGCATTTAGCGGTGGTGCTGGTGAATTATTCTATGGTGGTGGTTTAGATATGTTTGAAAATATTGATGATACTGTTGTATACCCACAAGGTGTACAACCATCAGATTATACATCTTCAATTGCTCTATTATCAAACAAGGATGAATATCAATTTGATA